>ERZ773027.1772-NODE-1772-length-11133-cov-4.818920_pt1 | contig 11133 bp, 6 predicted proteins | sample MGYA00511032_ERZ773027 | MGnify/ENA primary metagenome ERZ773027 (study PRJEB29015, sample SAMEA2738138) | human oral metagenome | biome: human oral; feature: human-associated habitat; material: saliva | place: China | collected 2190 ... | reverse complement strand
TTATATTAAAATTAAACTGATTAATTTTAGAAAACAGTTTAGTAATGAAAATTTTATGTTTCGGAGATGAAAAATATGATTAAATTTAATCCAATAAAAAATAAATACCCTCAGGGGGCATTAAAAAATAATGATGATTTCTATTTTGAAGTATTCATTAAGGATGATTTTTACTTTAATGACTTTAAAATAATTATTAAAAATGAATATACAGGTGAACTAATTTCTAAGAGTTTAGAGTTCAAAGAAAAAGCTAGAGAGAACTACTCTACTTATCATGTAACTTTTGAACCATTTAATACTGGTCTTTATTTTTATCATTTTGAAGTTCACTTTGACAGTTTTTATGTTTATTTAAAAAATGATCAACTTAACGCTAAGTTGGTAAATAGTAAAGATGAATTACCTGATTGGCAATTGACAGTTTATGATAAAAACTTCACTACACCTGATTGGTATAAAGGTTCTATAATGTATCAAATTTTCCCAGATAGATTTAAGCGCAGCGAGAAATTCATAGCAAAAGTCGCAAAGAATGAAAATGTAAGAATTAGACATGAAAATTGGAATAGTATTCCTCATTCATCTATCACTCATAAAAATTATGGAGCTAAAGATTTTCTAATGGGAAATCTGCTAGGAATTGAAGAAGAAAAAGAATATTTCAAAAAATTAAATATCGAGAGTATCTATCTTAACCCAATCGTTGAAAGTCCAGAAAACCATCGTTATTCAACTTCAGATTATTTTAACATTGATCCATATTTTGGAACTAATGAACAATTTAAAAAGTTTTGTAAAGACTTTAAAGATAATAATATTAGGATCATACTAGATGGTGTATTTAGTCATACCGGTTCAGATAGTATCTATTTCAATAGGTATAATAATTATAATAGCATCGGAGCTTATAATTCACAAAATTCACCATATTATTCTTGGTTTAATTTCATAAATTTCCCTAACGAATATCATTCGTGGTGGGGATTTGATAACTTACCTACGGTAATAAAAGAAAATAAAGAATACAGTGATTTTATTAATAATAAGGATAGTGGTGTTGTCAACTTTTGGCAAAAACTTGGAATTGCTGGATGGAGACTTGATGTTGCTGATGAATTTCCTGACGAATTTTTAGATAGAATTCGTGAAAGTGCGAAATACTATGATAAAGATGCTCTAATTATCGGTGAAGTTTGGGAAGATGCAACTAATAAGGTTTCATACAATACTCGTCGTCGTTATTTCTTAGGTGATCAACTTGATAGTGTTATGAACTATCCTTGGAAGAACGCAATTATTAATTTCGTAAAAAATAAAAATGCAGAAGACTTTACTCTTGAGATTTTAAAACTAGTAGAAAATTATCCGCGCCCGGCTCTTGATGCTGTAATGAACTTATTAGGAAGTCATGATACAGAACGAGTATTAACTATGCTAGCATTTGATAATCCTGAAGATGTTCCTGTTCATGAAAGACCAACATATAAAATGTCTAATGAACAATATACTAAAGCAAAAGAGCTCCTTAAGTATGCTAGTTTTATTCAATTTACTCTACCTGGTGTTCCTTGTATTTATTATGGTGATGAAATTGGAATGTACGGCTTTAGAGATCCTTATAATCGTTTAGGGTATACACATAATGATAAGGATGAAGATTTGTTAAATCACTATATTAAACTATCAAACTTTAGAAATGAAAATAAAGATGATTTTATCACAAACTTCGAGTTTACTTATACAAACAACAAGTGTGTTGCATATAGACGAAATAATGTTCTTTGTATTATAAATCTTGATTCTAAAGCTCATTTTGTTGAAAATTACTCTGGTGAAAAACTATTTGGAAATAACAACGTTTATTCTACACCTTTTGGAACAGTTATTCCACCTAAGAGTTATGTTGCTATAAAAATTAAATAATTTAAAAAGGGAGTGACTCAAAAATCATGATTTCTTAAGAAACAAGATTTTTTAGAGTCATCCACATTTGTTTACGCAATCAAAATTCATATCTTATTGTATGGTTATAAAGTATTAAATTTTAAAAAAAAGAGAGGAATCGTATCGATTCCTCTCTTTCTTTATTATCCTGAGTTTCTAAGTCCTGTAGCTACCCCGTTAATTGTTATGTGAATTGTATTAATTTGTGATTCAAGTAATTTACCTTCTCTTGAACGTTTAATTAACTCTAATTGAATTAAATTTAATGTATTAAAGTACTGTAACCTATTTTCTAAACTTCGAGTTAAATAAGTATTGTCCTCTAAGAATTCTTTATGTTCTGAAATTTCTAAAACTACTTGTTTTGTTAAATTCCATTCTCTTAAAATTTCTTCATATACCTTTTTAGTTTCTTCTTCTTTACACAAATTAGCATATTCTCTAGCTATATCCATATCTGATTTTGCCATAACCATGTCTACATTTGATAATAATGATGTGAAGAATGGCCACTCTTTATACATTTTACGAAGCTTTTCAATATTACCTTTATCTTTGTTTATGTAATTAGAAAATGCTGTTCCTACTCCATACCAACCAGGAAGCATGATTCTACTTTGTGACCATGAGAATACCCATGGGATAGCCCTTAATCCACCAATATCAGTAATTTTCTTACGTGAGGCTGGACGCGAACCAATGTTTAAACTTGAAATCTCTTTAATTGGTGTTGCTTCAAAGAAATAATTGTAGAAGTTAGGATTTTCAAATACTAGTTCTCGATATTTATTGTAACTATCTTCTACTATTTCATCCATAATAACTTGGATTTCAGGTATATCTCTAATATCAGTATTCACTTTATCAGCGTTCATTCTATGAATTACAGCTGAGAATAGTGCTTCTAAGTTATAATATGCAGCATCACTATTACCATACTTAGCCGCAATGATTTCACCTTGCTCTGTCAGACGTATTCTATCTTGAACACTTCCTAATGGCTGAGAGATAATCGCATCATAACTTGGACCACCACCACGCCCAACAGTACCACCACGTCCATGGAAGAATGTAACTTTAATATTATATTTTTCTCCTAATGATGATAGTTCCTGTTGAGCTTTATATAACGACCATCCAGATGATAAATATCCACCATCTTTGTTACTATCTGAGTATCCTAACATAATCTCTTGGTATCTGCTATTATCATTTACCCATTTTTTTACAATATCTAGACTTAAGTATTTATCCATTACTTCATATGAATTCTCTAAGTCTTCGATTGTTTCGAATAATGGTACAAGTTGCAATCTTGCAAAGTCACTTCCCACTAATCCAACTTCTTTTAGCATAATTGCAAGTTCTAATAAGTCAGAAACACTTGTTGTGTGTGAAATAATATTTTGCTTAATAACATTATCACCTAGTTTATCTTTTAATTTTCTAGCTATTCTAAATATTGCTAATTCTTTTCTTAATTCTTCTGATTGTTTGTTTTCATCATTAATACTTAGTGGACGTGGATCTTCTTTTAATTGATTTAATAGAAGTTCACATTTTTCTTCTTCACTAAGTGAACTATAATCTTTTTCAATATTAGCACTACTTAGCAATTCAGCAACTGATGCTTCATAGACACTTGAATCTTGACGCATATCTATACTTGCTAAATAGAATCCAAAGATTTTAACAACATTAAGCAATTCTTCAAATTCACCAGTTACTAAGATTTCACCTTTATTCTCTAATAATGACTTTTCAATTATTATTAAATCAGCAACAAACTCATCAACTGTAAGATACTTATCTCCAATTTCTTTATCTTGTAATAAATACTCTCTAGTATTTTCAAGTTTTTCTTTAATATATGATATCGCTCTTCTGTATAATTCTTTTTCTCTATATTCAGAAGTATCACTTGAACGATTTGCCAATTCTTCTAGTTCTTTACTTCCTTTAGCAACATGAGATGACATTGAGAAAGTTCTATATAAACTATTTAGTTTTTCAATATAATAAGCTATAATAAGCTCACATTGTTTCATAGCTGATAGATTTAATGTTTCCGCTGTTACAAATGGATTTCCATCACGGTCTCCACCAATCCACATTCCCATTGTTATTGGAGTCTCATTTTTTAATTCTATCTTATTTTCTTCTAACAATAATTTATACTCAGTCATTAACTTTGCAACTGCTTTAATAAATGATAGGTTATAATATTCTAATACGTTTGTGATTTCGTTAGCTACTTTTAATTTTTTCTCACGAATAATATCACTTTGTGTTAATATTTCAATATGTTTTTGGATTGCATTTTTCCATTTTCTTTCATTTATTAAACCATTTTTTACATCACGGTGTTTTCTTAATAATGTGTGTAATTTTTCCGTTAAATCAAGAACTGTTTTACGTTGAACTTGTGTTGGATGCGCTGTTAATACTGGTACTACATTAATATTTTCTAAGATGTTTTTATCTTTAATATTTTTAATAGACTCAGATAATTTCCCTACATATGTTTCACCTATATTATTTTTATAGTTAACTTCATAAGCTAAATCAACATCTTCAGCTATGTTAATTAATAATGGTAAAATTGAAAAGAAATTTGCAACAATTTCCATTTCTTCTTGAGTTAAATCTTTAATAATAAGATTTAATTTTTCGTAATTTTTTTCATCTGCTAACGCTTTTAATTCTACAATTTTTTCAAATGTATTTTCAGAAATCATTTTTTGTGTTGCTTTTAACAACATTTCTGTAAGAATTTGAATCTCTTCTTGTATAATATTTTCATTTACATTGCTTTCTAATCTTGTGTTTTGCATTTAGTTACTCCTTGATAAGTTTTTTACTAATAAAGTATATTTATCAGTTTTAACTACATATTCCATTATAAAACTTTTTTTCTAATAAAACAATGAATTTTAAGCATTTTTTTTATATTCTTAATTATTTTACTAACTTTTTTTAGAAATCTCTTTTTATTGTTCTTATTTCACTATGTTTAATAATTTATTTTAAACCACTTACAAACCTTTATTATATTATAATTTTCACATCAAAAGTTATTGAAATACTATTATTTAATACTTTATTTTCATAATAAAAAAGAAAACTCTATAAATAGTAAAATACTACTTATAAAGTTATTCTTATATTTTATCTAATTATTTCTATTCTTCTTCGTAGCTTTCTTCCTTAGCTGCTAAAGTTACAGTCGCTACTTTTTGATCATCAACTAGGTTAATAACTTTAACTCCAGTCGCTGTTCTTCCTAATGTACTGATTGTAGAAACGTCTATTCTAATAATAATTCCTTGATCAGTCATTATCATTAAGTCTTCATTTCCTGCGATTGATTTAACCGCTACAATCTTACCTGTTTTCTTAGTAACTTTAGCAACTTTAACACCTTTTCCTCCACGGTTAATTACATTGAATTCCGTAGATTTAGAAATTTTACCAATACCATTTTCTGTTACTGTTAAAATTTTCTTAGATTCATCAACTACTTCCATACCTACTACGTAGTCATCTGGAGAAAGTGTAATACCTTTAACACCACGGCTTACACGTCCCATTGTTCGAACTTTTTCAGCATTAATTCTGATTGCTTGTCCATTTGCTGTAACGATCATAATATCTTGATCATCTGTAATTCTTTGAACATCGATTAATGAGTCATCTTCATCAAGTTTAAGGGCAATCTTACCTTTCTTAAGAATACTTGCGTAATCTCCTAATTTAGATTTCTTAATGATACCGTATTTAGTTGAGAAAATTAAGTTTGTTCCTTCTTCTTGAAGATCAGAAATTGCAATAATAGAGTTTACTTTTTCTTCTTTTTCAATTTCTAATAGATTAATGATAGGTATTCCTTTAGATTGTCTACTCATTTGGTTAATTTCATAACCTTTAAGAGTATAAACCTTACCTTTATCTGTAAAGAATAGGATATGATCATGAGTTGAACAACTTAGCATATAAGCTACATTATCCTCATCATTTGTAGTCATACCATTTACTCCACGTCCACCACGGCCTTGTGATTTATATGTACTTGCAGCAAGACGTTTAATGTATTGGTTATGAGATAGAGTAATTATGATTTGTTCTTTCTCAATTAAATCTTCGTTCTCGATTTGATCTACTTGTCCCTCAATAATTACACTACGACGTTTGTCTCCGAATTTTTCCTTAACTTCAAGTAATTCATCTTTAACGATTTTAATTACACGTTCTGGTTTAGCTAGAATATCTTCTAAGTCAGCGATAAGTTCCATAAGTTTACTATATTCTTCTTCAATTTTATCACGTTCTAAACCTGTAAGTCTTTGCAGTCGCATATCTAAGATCGCTTGTGCTTGAATTTCAGTTAATCCAAATTGATCAATCAGTCCAGCTTTTGCTTCTTCAGCAGTTTGAGAACCACGGATTAAGCTAATTATTCTATCGATATTATCTAAAGCAATTCGTAAACCTTCTAATATGTGGGCACGAGCTTGTGCTTTTTTAAGATCGAATTTAGTTCTTCTAACTACTACTTCTTTTTGGTGCTCTAAGTAGTAATAAAGTACTTCTTTAAGATTTAATAACTTAGGTACTCCATTTACAAGAGCAATCATGTTAACACCAAATGAACTTTGTAATGGTGTTAATTTGTATAAATTGTTTAAGATTACGTTACTATTAACATCTCGACGTAATTCAATTACAATTCTGATACCTTTTAAGTTACTTTCATCTCGAAGGTCTGTAACACCTTCAATTTTCTTATCACGAGCTAGTTCAGCAATTTTTTCAACTAATTTCGCTTTATTTACTTGATAAGGAATTTCTGTAATAATAATTCTTTCCTTACCATTTTTCATTTGTTCAATTTCAGTTTTACCACGCATAATTACAGAACCACGTCCTGTTGTATATGCTTTAACTATACCACTACGTCCTAATAAGAATGATCCTGTTGGGAAGTCAGGTCCTTTAATTTTAGACATTAGTTCAGCAATTGTTATTTCAGAGTTATCAGCTAATGCGATTACCCCATCGATAACCTCACCTAAGTTATGAGGTGGAATATTAGTCGCCATACCAACGGCAATACCACTACTTCCGTTAACTAATAAGTTAGGTATTCTTGCTGGTAATACTTTTGGTTCTTGTTTTGTTCCATCGTAGTTATCTTGCATATCAACAGTATCTTTGTTAATATCACGTAGTAACTCAGAAGCTATTTTACTCATTCTAGCTTCAGTATAACGCATCGCAGCAGCACTATCTCCATCAATAGAACCAAAGTTTCCTTGTCCATCTACTAAAGGATATCTACTATTGAAATCTTGTGCTAAACGTACAATTGTTCCATATGTTGCAGAGTCACCATGAGGGTGATACTTCGCCATTACTTCCCCTACAACGAAGGCACTTTTTTTGTAAGGTTTGTCATATGTTAACCCTAAATCATTAAAAGCATAAAGTATTCTTCTATGAACTGGTTTTAACCCGTCACGCACATCTGGTAATGCACGTGATACAATAACACTCATTGAATAATCTAAAAATGAATTTTCAATTTCAGTTGTTATGTTTCTTAAGGTAATATTATTTTTATTATCTTCCATGTTCTATCCTTTCTTTCTAAATGTCTAAGTTTATAACATTTAGCGCATTATCTTCGATAAATTTACGTCTTGGTTCTACTTTTTCACCCATTAATGTATCAAATGCAGCATCTGCTCTTTGAGCATCATTAACACTAACTTGGTACATTAAACGGTGTTCTGGATCCATCGTTGTATCCCATAGTTCTTCTGCGTTCATCTCTCCAAGACCTTTGTATCGTTGAACAGTATACTTTTTATCTCCAGCATGTTCTTCAATATTTTGTTTAAGTTCTTCTTCTGTATGGCAGTAGAATTCTTTCTTACCTACTTTTAATCCATATAGAGGTGGTCTAGCGATATACACATATCCTGCATCGATTAATTCTCTCATATATCTGAAGAAGAATGTTAATAATAATGTTCTAATGTGACTTCCATCGACATCGGCATCGGTCATAATAACAATTTTGTGATAACGAAGTTTATCGATGTTTAATGTTTCACCAATACCCATTCCAATAGCTGTAATTAATGAACGAACTTCATCGTTAGCTAGTACTTTATCAATTCTTACTTTTTCTACGTTCAAAATTTTACCTTTAAGCGGTAAAATAGCTTGGAATTTACTATTACGTCCAAGTTTTGCACTTCCTCCCGCAGAGTCCCCCTCGACTAGGAATAATTCGCATTCAGCCGCATCTTTACTTGAACAGTCTGCAAGTTTCCCTGGTAGATTAGTAAATTCTAATGCATTTTTACGACGAGTAGATTCACGAGCTTTCTTAGCTGCTATTCTAGCACGTGATGCTTGAAGACCTTTTTCAACAATTATTTTCGCTGTTTTTGGATTTTCTAATAAGAATCTATCAAATTCTTCAGAGAACAGCTTGTTAGTAATAGTACTCATTTCTGAGTTACCTAATTTAGTTTTTGTTTGTCCTTCGAACTGTGGATTTGGGTGTTTAATAGAGATAATCGCAACAAGCCCTTCACGAACATCATCACCTGTTAAAGATTCTTTATCTTTAATCAGTTTATTTTTCTTACCATAAGAGTTAATTATTCTTGTAAGTGCAGTTTTAAATCCACTTTCGTGAGTACCACCCTCATGAGTATTAATGTTATTTGCATAACTTAAGACATTATTTGAATATCCTGTGTTATATTGCATTGAGATTTCTACTTCTTTACCATCCATCTCACCGTGAACATAGATAGCTTCATGTAAAGCATCTTTATTCTCATTTAACATCTCTACATATTCTAATAGTCCACCTTCATAACAGAAAGTTTCTTCTTTTTCTTGTCCTATTCTTTCATCTTTAAGAATAATTGTTATTCCTTTGTTTAAGAAAGCAAGTTCTCTAATACGTGTTCTTAAAATATCGTATTCATATACTGTTGTTTCTTGGAAGATTTCTGGATCTGCTTTAAAACGAATAGTTGTTCCAGTTCTATCAGTATCTCCAATTACAGTAATACCTTGAACTACATCTCCTCGTTCAAATTTCATACTGTAAATTTTTCCATCACGATGAACAGAAGCTTCTAAGTTAGTTGACAAAGCATTAACTACACTGGCACCAACCCCATGAAGACCACCAGATACTTTGTATCCGCCACCTCCGAATTTACCACCAGCATGTAGTACTGTAAGGATAACTTCAAGTGCTGGTTTACCTGTTTGTTCTTGAATATCTACAGGAATCCCACGACCATTATCCTCTACTCTTATCCAATTTCCTTCTTCAATTGCTACTGTTATTGTATTACAATATCCAGCTAAGGCTTCATCTATTGAGTTATCTACTATTTCCCAAACAAGGTGGTGTAGACCTTTACTAGATGTAGAACCGATATACATACCAGGTCTTACCCTAACAGCTTCTAATCCTTCAAGGACCTGAATCTGATCGGCATTATATTCTTGTGTTTTTTTATTTTCTACCATGATTTTTCCTTTCATTTTAGTAAATTCATAAATAAATTTTCTAGACTATTTCACTAATGTTTCCATCCTCTATTTTGAAAACTTTAGCCTTTTTTAATAAATCTTCTTTAATATCTGATATTGAAGGTGTCGTAATGAATGTTTGTACATTTTCATTAATTGCATCTAATAATTTTAGTTGTCTATTTTTATCCAATTCGCTCAGCACATCATCTAATAGCAATACAGGATATGTTCCTGTTTTTTCTTTTAGAAAGTTTATTTCAGCGAGTTTAAGTGATAATACTATACTCCTTTGTTGACCTTGAGAGGCATACATTTTAGCATCAAGATCATTTATATAAAATTCTAGATCATCATGCTGTGGTCCGATTTTTGTACTACCTCGCATAATATCATCAAAAGATTTCTTCATCATGACTTTCGTCAAGTTTTCTACAGTAAAAGACTCATCATTTATCTCTGCGATATTCAATGCATCTAAAACCGAACTTTTATATTTAATTTTTAAAGTTTCTTGTCCATTAGATATATTCAACATATTTTTATATGTTAACTTAGAAATATCTTGAACAAATGACACTCTCTCTTTTGTAATGTATAGTGCTACTTTCGCGAGCTGAGAAGTAAGAGTTTCTAAATACGCTAGAGACATTTCATCTTTCGGATTCTTTCTCATATCTTTTAAATATGAATTACGCTGTTTTAAAAGATGTTGATACATTAAGTAGTATTTATGATAAATACGTGAGAATTGATAGAATTCACGATTCATAAATTCTCTGCGTAGTGCCGGAGAACCTTTAACAATCTGCAAGTCTTCTGGAGAGAAAAGAACAACGTTTAATTCACCAACAAAATCAGTTAGCTTCGTTTTCTTTATTCCAGCAATCTTTGCACTTTTACCTTTATTATTAATTCCTAACATTATGTCTAATTCTCTATCATTTTTATTCACAATACAAGACATAGCTGTCGCTGTTTCTCCAAACATAATACACTCGCTATCACTCTTTGTTCTGTAGCTTTTTCCAAGTGCCAAACAAAAAATAGACTCTATAATATTAGTTTTTCCATTCGCGTTGTTTCCTACTAAAACATTAAGCGAGGGATGTACTTCTATATTCGTAGATAAATAATTTCGAAAGTACAGTAATTTTAAACTTTTAATTTTCATTAATTATTATAAATTCGTTTCCTTCTAATTTTATTACATCATTTGAATATAACTTTTTCCCTCGTCTGTTTTCTAGCTCTCCATTAAGCTCAACTTCTACTTCTTGTAAAAAGTATTTAGCTTCTCCACCTGAACCTATAAATCCTTCTAATTTTAAGAATTGAGCTAATGTAATATACTCACTATTAATAAAAACTTCTTTCATTTCACACCTCCTATGATATTTGAAAATGAAACTATATGTATATAAATATATTTTATACATTATAATTATATCAAATTTCTTGTTTTTTTTCAACAACCACCATTTTTTTTATAAATTTTTAATTTAAAATATCTATCTATACCAGGTATTTTTAAAGATTAGTATCAATTTAAGTTCACATAAATAATATAGTATATATTTATAAATTTATTTCAAAAATAATGGAAATATATTATGAAAA
>ERZ773027.1770-NODE-1770-length-11139-cov-1.883436_pt1 | contig 11139 bp, 6 predicted proteins | sample MGYA00511032_ERZ773027 | MGnify/ENA primary metagenome ERZ773027 (study PRJEB29015, sample SAMEA2738138) | human oral metagenome | biome: human oral; feature: human-associated habitat; material: saliva | place: China | collected 2190 ... | reverse complement strand
GGTGTACTCCCCATCCTTGAGTTTATCCCCCGGATAGTACTTGCGAAGAGCTGCATCAACGTATGATGGCTCTCCAGTCTCAGGGTTTACCGAAGGTGATGTGCTATCAGAACTTGGTTTATTGTTGTTATTATTGTTAGGCTTGTTCGTATTCGTTATGTTAGCTTTACCGGCATTAGCAAGTGCGTTTCTTACAGCATCTATAATACCACGGCTAGAATATGTAGCACCCGAAACTGTATCTACAGACTTACCCGGCTTACCTAATAGTCTGCCGATTACAGCTTTAGCACGATTAAAATACGGTGCATCATCACTATGCGACAATATCTCAACGTTAGTAATGTTACCACTAGAAACAGTCACACGAACACGTATCGGTCCGTTGAATCCTTGTCCTGAACCTGTATATACTCCATCATTTAAGTTAGCATTAGCAATAGCAAATGAACCTGCAGCGTTTCCTCTTCTACCTTTCGCAGCTCTCGAATCCTTCTTGACCGGTGTAGCCTTCGCTTTCTGCTTTGAACCCGCCTTCTGGAGAGCATCGGCAACCGCCTTTTTAATTGCATTTGATGAAATTGTCGCACCAGACACAGAGTCGACATTAACATTACCACTGCGTAAAATTTTGCCTATAACAGCAGATGCTCTACTAAAATACTCTGAGTCTCTGTGTGAGATACAACTTTAATATCTGTCAGCTTTCCATCCTTGATGGTGATGCGGACAGTAAGGGGTCCGCCGTAACCGGTTGCAGTACCCTCGTATTCTCCATCTTTAAGGTCTTCTGTGGAAACTTCAGAGCCTATAGCTTGAGCTTCTTTGGCCTGCTGCTTGGCAATGGAGTTATGCTTATCTATGACCTGTGCGGCCGAGTACGCCATGGCTGCTGTCACAGCCGCCGCGACAATGAAAGCAAGAACTCCCTTAATACCGGATGTTTTCATCATTTCTCCTTCTCCTTCAATATCCTTAAATTAGTGTGTTAAAATAAATTTTATGTAAGTTAGAGAGATTTTACAAAAGTTAGTTTATTCAAACTAACTGCATATTATTGTACGGGATTCTTTGTAGATGTGCAATGACTTTTGAAGTAATATTTTACTTTTTTGGTAAAGTTTATATTATGTCTGGGAAGTACTATATTGTAATATCGTGAAGTGAAGCTTTTGAGTTAGACGAATTTAATGTACAATCCTCTTATGGTAAAAAATATAGGTATATAACTTATATCTGCTATATTTATTAAGCAAGGTCACACATGACGTACGATATCCGAGGATTGGGAAATGTGACCAATTTGTGCTGATATTTAGAGGTGAGTCACCTCATGCTTGTCGAAGCTGTAGTGATATAGATACAGAACCACAGCGCATAACAAGAATAGCGCATAACAAGAATATAGATCAGAGATGGAGTTGAATGCCTCGGAAGAATCCGGGAGAAAGGAACAAATCCAATCACCATTCTCGATGATTGGATTATACGTGTTATATGATTAAAACTCGTTTGCTATCACTGCTGCAAGGAGCAAAGCGTTTCATCGCCATGCAAGTGCTATGGCAGTGGATTTCACTGCTGGCTCAAATCGTTCTATCTTATATCGCTGCCCGCATTCTTGCCGGTAGTTTTCACGTCGACTCTGATTTCAGATTGTTAATCGCAGTTCCAATTTGTATAGCTATTCGCTATATCTGCGATATCAAGTATACAAAAGCCAGCTTTCTCGCATCATCAGGCATCAAAAAGGTGCTGCGGACTAGGATCTACGAGAAGATGATTCGTCTGGGAGCGTCATACCGCGAACAGGTCAGCACCGCCGAGGTCGTCCAAATGCAGGGTGAAGGAGTCGAGCAACTCAAAACGTATTTCGGTCGTTACCTCAGTCAACTGTTCTACTCGGTGCTCGCTCCTCTAACTCTGTTCTGCGCCATCATCAGCTTCAATATGCGCGCTGCAATAATTTTACTGGCTATTGTTCCACTTATTCCCGTAGTTATGGGACTAGTCATGTCGGTAGCTAAACAGATACTCGGGCACTATTTTGAAATATATTACGGGCTCGGAGACCATTTCCTTGAACGCCTCTCCGGCATGACTACTCTTAAGATATATCAGGTCGACCAGGCAGCTGCTGACGACATGGATCGTGAGGCTGAACAGTTCCGACGTGTCACCATGAAGGTTCTCTCTATGCAGCTCAACAGCACTGTTATCATGGATCTGGTCGCATACGGCGGTGCAGCTGTCGGCATCATCACTGCCCTTCTTCAATACAGAGTCGGTGCGATTTCTCTTAACGGTATGTTTCTCACTATATTGTTAGCCGCTGAATTCTTCCTGCCTATGAGGCTTCTCGGCAGCTTCTTTCATATCGGTATGAACGGCATCAAGGCGAGCGACAGAATATTTGCATTTCTCGATCTCCCTGAGCCGGACTCCGACGGGCAAACGCTCGCAAACGGGCCACTGCATATCTCCGTCAAGGATCTGGTTTTTGGATATACAGATGACTGCACGGTTCTTGAGGATATCAGTCTTTATATTCCATCCGGTTCATTTGTGTCCATAGTTGGCGTCTCCGGCTCCGGCAAATCCACCATCGCATCCATCCTCATGGGCAGACACAGAAGGTATTCCGGCAGCGTTGCTGTGAACGGAATAGATTTACAGGAGCTATGCGAGGCAACACTGATGGAGCATATCACATATATCGGTACCCACAGCTGGATTTTTAAAGGCACTGTACGAGAACACCTGCTTGAGGGCAACAACGACGCCTCCGACGTAGATATGCTTCGTGCACTGCGTCAGGTCAACCTGCTGGATTTCATAGAATCAGAAAATGGGCTGGACACCGAGTTAGCTGCTGACGGCGCTAACCTCTCCGGCGGGCAGCGCCAGCGACTGGCGCTTGCACGGGCACTACTGCACGACACGCCTGTCTATATATTTGACGAAGCCACATCTAACATTGATGCCGAGAGCGAACAGATGATACTCGATGTCATTCACGAGTTGGCTCACACCAAGTCTGTCCTGATGATTTCGCACAGGCTCGCAAATATCACAACCAGCGACAAGATTTACATGCTCGAGCATGGCCGTATCGTTGAATCAGGCACGCATCGCGAGCTGCTGGGTAATAGAGGTCCATATGCCAAGCTATATAGCGAACAGGCAGCACTTGAATCGTATGTAAGCAGCGGATCCGTAAGCAGCAAGCGAAGCGACTCGCTAACTGAACCGAAAGCTTACAATAACGGCGACAACTATACCGGTCTGTACAACGGCAATAATCCGGACGATAAGCGCTTTAAGCATATGAATACAGGGACTCTCAATGAACCTACAGACGGAACCGCACACATCTCCAAGGTGCTTGCTCCTAGAAGAAGCGGCTTCCGGATAATGTCTGAACTCATCGGCCTCATCCGCCCTCTGCGAGGCGTCATGCTTCTTGGTATAACGCTGGGGGGGTGCTTGGCTTCCTCTGCGCGATATTCCTGACCGTAATCGCAGGCTATGCGCTATCCACGGGAATTCCACGCACACTGCTAATCTGCCTGATGACAATTGCACTGTTACGCGGCATCCTGCACTACGGTGAGCAGTACTGCAACCACTACATAGCGTTTCGGATACTGGCACTGATCAGGCATCAGACCTTTGCAGCTCTGAGACGCCTTTGCCCTGCCAAGCTCGAGGGACGTGACAAGGGAGATCTCCTGCAAATCATCACCTCGGACATCGAACTGCTCGAGGTATTCTTCGCACACACTATCTCCCCTATTTTCATCGCCTTCATTACTTCGCTGTTTATGATTATATTTATCTGCAGGCTGAACTTGGCCGCAGGACTGGTTGCGCTCATCTCCTATCTGACAATAGGTGTGTTTATCCCGATCTGGAACGGCAGACGAAGCGGACACAGCGGAGCGACGGACAGGAGAGAGGTGGGACTTTTGAACGATTTTGCACTCGGTAATCTCTACGGACTGGATGAGACTATTCAGTACGGTATGGGAGCTGTTCGCCTCAGCGAGATGAATCAACGTTCCGGACACCTTTCAAGATTGCAATTGATGCTCAGCAAATACGAGGGATCACAACGCGGGTTCACTAATCTGATGATTCAAGCATTCTCTTGGACGATGCTGCTCATGATGATGAATTTCAGCAATTCCGGAAGTGCGACTCGCACCGAAATGATACTTTGCACGCTTGCCATGATGGCTTCGTTCGGACCGGTCGTAGCACTGTCATCACTATCAAACAATCTGAACCAGACTCTGGCATGCGGAGACAGAGTTCTGTCACTGCTGGAAGAAATACCGGAGGTCGAAGAAGTCTCCGGTTGCGAATCTATGGTGTACGAGGACGCAGCCGTAGAGGATGCGACCTTCGCATACGGTAAGACTGTCGTGCTGGAAAGAATCTCGCTGAAAATCGCACCTAACAGTGTAACCGGCATCGGTGGTGCAAGCGGAATCGGCAAGTCGACTCTGCTCAAATTGATAATGCGTTTCTGGGATGTGCAGTCGGGACGCGTAGTTATAAACGGGAGAAATATCCGAAGCGTCAACACAAACGATCTCAGGACTGCAGAGAGCTACCTGACGCAGGATACAGTCATCTTCCACGATACTCTGGCTACGAATATCTCTATCGGCAAGTTAAGTGCCACTCAGGACGAGATAGAAACCGCAGCCAAGAAGGCCGGAATCCACGACTTCATCATGACGCTGCCACAAGGCTATAGAACTAAGGCCGGCGAACTCGGTGACACCCTGTCCGGCGGTGAGAAGCAACGCATCGGGCTGGCGAGAGCATTCCTACACGATGCTCCGATTATGCTACTTGATGAACCGACTAGCAATCTGGATGCGCTCAACGAAGCACTGATACTCAAATCTATTGCCGAAAGCCGAGCGAACAAGACAGTTGTGATCGTCTCACATAGGCCGTCGACAATGTCCATTGCCGATGAAGTTGTGGAGCTCAGGAGTGAGCGGATCTCGTAAGCCGAAAGGTGCAATCTTGATGTATGCATATACATTCTCAACGATTCCTTACTTACTATAGATATTTAAAGCAACATGATGCGCCCATTCTTACCGCCATTCTTACTGCAAAATGTCCGGAGAGACTCTTGATCTTGATAGAATAAATAGCAAAAAAAGGGGCAGGTCATCTTACAGCCTGCTCCTTTATACTCTTCCCATATAATTGTATGAACCATTTCCAGCAGTCTTCTCGTCGTCACAACATCAATAAATTCCCATAATAATTTCGCATAATCATATAATCATAATATCACACAATACTGTTTCAGATGCTAGATCAGTGCATCTACGAAATACCCATACATGCATACTCTGTCGTAACAAATCTCTTGCCAAGGTTCCTTGAACGTGCCGTCTTCACTGATGAAGAAGCCCGGATCCATGAATCTGGGGATGATGAACTCAGATGTCTTCTGATCCCAGTTGTTGCCATGGCTAAAATCTATGCCGTGTCCGGTATTCTTGGTCATGATTGCCTCGAGCAGCGGTGCCGAGACTGATGTAACCGGCACTACCATGTCCGGCTTATCCAAAAGACCTCTCCTCTTATCGCTGGTGTAAATCGCGAAGTTGTTGACCGGACCCGGTGCAACGCATACTACACGACGGATATCGTTGATATTCACCTCGTGCTTCATACCGATAATCATGTCGTTCCTGAGCTTGATCTGCTTTTCCTTAAGCGATTGCGCTATAGTTATGACGTGGTCACCTATATTGTTAGGAAAATCGCTCGTCAACCTGTGCGCTGCGAATGCAATCAAAAGCGACTTGGTCTCCCTGATGTTGTGCCCCTCATAGTACGGATTGACATCCAGCATGATATCAACACTTTTCTTAGAAGTGTCCAGGCTATAAAAAGTCAGTGTATAGCTGCTGTTCGAGTTGGTATATCCGGTAACATGTATATGTCTGATATCATCAAACTTGATGTTGAGCACCCCCTTGGTTTTATGCTCATAGCTGAAGCTGTCGTGGCGAACTGTCAGGGAATACTTTACGTTCTCAAACGTCAGGTTCTGAGTGTCAAATATTGTCTTCATTGTTGCTCCTTGTAAATTGCATATTGAACTCATAGGGAAGTTCACAATATTTTCCTTTCTTTTTCCTTTCCTCGAATTTCTCTATATGCTTCATATACTTCCATGCAGATGCTGTGGATTAGTATCAGCTCTTACAGCAGAACCCTATTGCTGACTGTTTGTTTAAAAGACTCTAACCACAGCTCTATATCTAAGTGTTAATGAGTTGATAATGCATGACGTTTCATACTAAGCACAGCAAATCGTTCGTCTCACAGAGATGATATCGACTGACATTTTAAGGCCAGCCTTGCTTGTTTGTTGTGTCATGTCGTTATTCTATTCTCAAGACTACAGTGATTTTTCTTCAAAAATCACTTGACTTCACATAGTTAATCTTGCGAAGGCTTTTATTAATACACCGTCCGTTCTATTGTAATGTTATACGTTGAATTCGTCCACATATTCTCGAAAAAAGTTGAAATATGTCCATGTATTGGTAAGCCCTGTCCACTTTGGGAGATTAGACTTTCCCTTTCTCCCGTATTTCTCGGGGATTTATACATTCATATATTTAGTGTATTCTCAACAATTCGTTGTTAGAGTGATGACTCTAAACTTAAGCCAGTATGTGCGCCTTGGAAAATCGGTGCAAAAACGCACAAAGGAAAGTCTAGTTAGTGAATGCTCACTATTAAACCGTAGTTAGTTTTCATTTGTAACACCTCTCTATTCATATTTACATTTCAATATGCTTCTATTAAACCAAGATGAGCTTGAGAACGAGGAAGATGATGACGAGGATTTACATTTCAATATGCTTCTATTAAACCGCATACGCAGGTAGGACTATGGCAGCGTCAGGCTGATTTACATTTCAATATGCTTCTATTAAACCGAGGCAGATATTGATTATAGCTGCCTGCCTCTTTTGTGATTTACATTTCAATATGCTTCTATTAAACCTAAAATTGGTGGTGTCGGAAAAGCTGCTGGAATGGCATTTACATTTCAATATGCTTCTATTAAACCCGTTGCTCTACTGTACTGTTGTATCAATGCTTTGACGGGCGTTTTCTGTCTACTTCCTTTTTTATACAATTTCGACACTGTAATTTTTAAGATCATGGCCTTAATTATTTCTATTGGATGTTGGAAATTCAATATCCAATAGAATTCTGTCGAAGTACTGCAGTTTTTACATTACTACACATCGACATCTTTGACAATACAAATAACCACTTTACGATGCCATTTTACCCAAGCTCCATAAATTATACAAGTTATTATTTTTTATCATGTACAAGTTCACTTCGCTTTTATAATCAGCAATATTCATTGAACATTTAGTTCTATACAAAGTCCATTGACTTAATAACTTTTCAAGCAAACACGTAAACTTATTTTATTTCTTTGAAACGCTTCAACCGATGAGGATTACGCAGAATACTTTAAGCTTGTAAAGTAATTGATGGTTCCCTTCTCAGAGAAAATTAGACATCTTATCGTCTTCCAATCCCCAAAATTCTTTTTCTAACCATTTTTCATTCCTGCTTTTAAAAATAATCACCGAATCTATATCCTTTCGTATGTGTTTTGACAACTCGGTTTGCAATCTCATATATTGCAGTTCCGTCAACTCACCTTCAAAAACAGACTTTTGTATGTGTGTCAAATACTTCTTGCATATCTTAAATATATTTCGCAATACTTTTGCCCCGACTTCATCCATTTCAACATCATAAACTAGAATACAGTACATTCATATCACCACCATATCTTAAACCCTTCATATTCTTTTTCTTCGGTCAAGTGCTTAATCAATTTATAACATTCCAGTCTGAATAAATATCTATATGATACGTCCCTATTTAATTCTTTGTGTTTTATAGTACGCTGAAGTCGTTTGTCATATTCTTCCACTATGATTTTTCTTGCAGATTCTTTTAAATATAAATAATTTGATTCTTTTTCAAAATCATCTTCACTTATCATATTTTTATTAAGTAATGAAAATATCATTCTCTCTGCGATAAGCGGCTTAAATATTTCTGCAATATCTAACGAAAGTGAAAACCTTGCCACCCCGGGTTCATGCAGATAACTTACTGTCGGGTTGAGCTGTGTCTTATATATTTCTGCTAATGCAGTTGTATACACTAAAGAATTGGCAAATGACAATAAAGTATTTATCATATTTTCAGGCGGATGCTTTATGCGCTTTGTAAAATTGACATTTTGTTTAATAATGTCATTCCATGATTCATAGTACTTTTTCCTGATATTCCCCTCTATTCCCATCAACTCTTCAATACTATTTGTCCGATTCAATTTCTCTCTAAGCAAGGCTATCTCTTTAAGAACTCCTTCCAGATTTACACCTCTCCCGTTGTAATATCTCACATTTCTATAAATATTATATGATGCCGCATCAATAAACTTTTTTGCAAGCATAAGCCTTTTCTCATACTCGGAATAATGTCCTACCTGCTTCACGAGTAAAAACCCACTCACATTTTTATCTCGCGGTGAAAAAGAGCCCGAATAAAATCCATAATAGTTAAATACATGCAATAAAATTTCCTTTTGCGCCAAAAAATTTAAAAGTTTGGTATTCAGATTTATTTCGCCAAATACATAAAGATCGGAGACTGTTTCACAAGGAATGTCTTTCTTAATTTTATCTTCAGTTACTACCCTTATACTGTTATCTTTTCGTTGAAGTGTTCCACTTTTAAAAATGTAGTAATTTCTGTTCATGTCACTCTCCTCAAATAAAACAAAATTCGTAGTATGCACATTTTGAACATATCTTTTTTCTAGCAAGTATCGGTGGCTGTGGCATATCTACAATTCTTTTAATTTCATCCAAAGTATTCTCGATTTCTTTCCTGTCTCTATCTTCAAGATGAACTACCTCTCTCTTTTTTATTTTAGGAAAGTCTAAAATTCCTTTTTCGATTTCTATTCCCTTATTCTCAAGTATCCACATGTAATACTTAAGTTGCCAAATCGAAGCAATTTCTACACTTCTCGATTTTTTAACTTCATGGACGATTCTCCAGCTTTGTAAAAAATCTATGCTTATCATATCATCTACCATGATATGTTTCTTTTCTCTACTATATGATTCTTCATCAATAAGCTTTCCAATTTGAACTAAATCACTCGTGTGTTCCATATCAAGTTGGTGTGAAAAATACCATAGTTTACGATCACATACATAGTGATAGTATATCATTGCTCCGGTGACAGCTTTCATATATTTCATCCTCCTTGTTTGATACAACTATCCCCCATACTTTTTACCTTGTGGTTTATTCATATACTGAATAATATTACTTTTTAAATAATATTACTTTCTATCTCTTTACTTTCTTTAGTTATACTTATTAAGCCCATCTCCGGATTATATTCCGCATCTATGATCTTAATTTCTTCATATTTGCCGAGTTTTATCGTAGCTTTAGGTCTTACATTTTCCAGCTGATATCTCTCTATACCCAATGTGAAGGCTTTTAATTTCTCCCTGTTCTCTATTTTTTCTTTCATGCTCAAATTTCTGTCACTCAGGCTCTTTTCCAATATTTCTATCTCATCTCTATTATTCTCAAAAACTACTAATGGAATAACTGTTTCTGTAGTTATATCCCTAAACAACTTTTGTGCATCCGGCTTTGTATTTTCTGCCGGCAAATAAAGAGTTGGCTGTTCAATACATTTTTTAATTTTGTCATAATACTTACGGCATTTAGAACCCTTCATATTTTCCGTGCTGTAAATATCCCTCACCAAATTCATCTTATCTATTTCTCTTAATTCTCTTGAAGCGGTTTTAAAATATTCCCTCAATTTTTCTTTTGATAGTTCAAAAATATTTTCGTCTATATTATATCCTGCTCCGGAACATTTCTTTTCACCACCGTCAAAAACATAACAATTAGCTCCGTCTCCATTCCAGCTTCGTTTCCTATAACACCTTCCCATCCTCTGAAAAAGTCCGTTGACATCCGATAGTTCCGTAATCAAAATGTCAAAATCTACATCCAGTGATGCTTCAGCAATCGAGCTTGCAATCCATATTCCTTTTCTATTATCTTTTGTACCGCCCTCATCTATTTTTCCGAAACTTAAAATAGCTTTCTCTTTTTCAATTCTGTCTTTATAAATATATTTTCCATGCAGCATGTTCAATTCACTCTCGTCAATTGATTTACTATCAGAGCTATTTTCTTGTAAATCCATTTTATTACTGAGTTCTTTATAAACTTCCTTGCATTTATTTACTGTATTACATACTACCAATACTCTGTTATTGTTATATTTTTCAAATATGAAATCTGCTGTTATCCCCTCCTCATGCCATTCTACACTATGCCTTATTCTTTTTTCATCTACAAACGGTTCCGGCATTATAAACTTAAGCCCGCAGCTTTCCATTATATCCCTTAGGAATCCCGGAAAAGTCGCTGTCATTATAGCAAAACGTCCTCCCAGTTCTGTTACCATTTTTAATCCGCATATCAAAAATCCGATGATCTCAGGTCCATACATTTGAATTTCATCAATTACTATCTTTGAATATGAAAGTGTCGCAAGCTTTGCTTCATACCCCCTATATCGGAACACTGTTGTGAATAATTGATCAACAGTACATACGGTCAACGGCAGTGAAAGCTGCTTTGTTACTGTAAAATAATTTTCTATGTCTAAATTTTCATCACTTTCGCCCTGCAGCTGCAAATATATTCCCCGCGTTTCACCGTGAAGTAAACCAAGTCTCTCTTCTATAAACTTGTTATCTAAAATTTCCTCCTTTATTCTCATATATATTGCATTTATTGCAGTTCTTACAGGCAGTGTAAAAAAGCCTTTATTATTTCCTATCCACCATAATCCTGCTTCCGTCTTTCCCATTCCCGTTTGAGCAATAGCTACAAGATTTTCATCCTTATTGTCTTTCATAAACTTCTGTAAATCGTTCCACTTGGGTTCATCTCTATTTTCATCTACAGCTCTCTTTTGAAGCTTCTCCATAAAACAATCCA
>ERZ773027.1767-NODE-1767-length-11152-cov-7.687033_pt1 | contig 11152 bp, 9 predicted proteins | sample MGYA00511032_ERZ773027 | MGnify/ENA primary metagenome ERZ773027 (study PRJEB29015, sample SAMEA2738138) | human oral metagenome | biome: human oral; feature: human-associated habitat; material: saliva | place: China | collected 2190 ... | reverse complement strand
CATCTAACGCTTCTAGTTGTCTACGATTATATTTCAATAAATCATACATCGTTGTAATATGATTTGCTTCAAGTGCTTGTAGAGGAAGTCTTGTGAAGGATTTTGAAAGATCCTTGATTGGAATCTGCTGAACTTCTTCCACAACTTTATCCATGATAATATCTTGGCATCGATCATGAATCACTTGGATATTTTTCTTTTCTTCACCGCGTAAAGAAAAGAGTTGATCTCTTAACATCTTCAACTGTTCACGTTCATATCGGATCTCTTGGTAGTTAATCTTTCGAAATATCATATTTCCTCATATGAATTATAAGTTGTTATTCTAAAAAAACAAATGACCACAACCTGCAAGCATCACCAAGCTCATTGCTGTAGCCAGACCAGTTACCACTATCTTCTTTTCTTTCATTTATTTTATGAAAATTTTTACATTACTTCTAATTTAAATTAAAAATAGTCTTGGGCTTTCTTCATATTCTTCAAGATATACCCCCAGAATCGTGATATTGTATATGAGGATACCAAATTTTCCCCATTTTAAAGAAAGTGGGTTTTTTTATGGAAAATTTTACAGTTTTTGATTATGAAGACATTCAACTAATACCAAATAAGTGTATTGTAAACAGTCGTTCAGAATGTGATACAACAACACGATTTGGCAAACATTGCTTTAAATTACCAGTCGTCCCAGCAAACATGCAGACAGTCATTGATGAATCTCTAGCAATTAAACTTGCAGAGAATGGATATTTCTATATCATGCATCGTTTCACTCCTGAAACACGTCTTCAGTTTGTACAGATGATGAACGATAAAGGATTGATTTCTTCCATTAGTGTTGGTGTAAAAGAAAATGAATATCATTTCATTACAGATCTTGCAAGTCATCACTTAGTTCCGGACTACATTACAATTGATATTGCTCACGGTCACTCCAACGCCGTCATTAATATGATCAAACATATTAAAAAACACCTACCAGATACATTTGTCATTGCAGGTAATGTAGGAACCCCTGAAGGTGTTCGTGAACTTGAAAATGCAGGCGCAGACGCAACGAAAGTTGGTATTGGTCCTGGAAAAGTATGTATCACAAAACTAAAGACAGGATTTGGCACAGGTGGTTGGCAGTTAGCTGCCTTGCGTTGGTGTGCAAAAGCTGCACGTAAGCCAATCATTGCGGATGGCGGTATCCGTTCAAATGGCGATATTGCAAAGTCGATTCGCTTTGGCGCAAGCATGGTTATGATTGGTTCCCTATTTGCTGGGCATACCGAATCACCAGGTAATACCGTCATGCAAGATGGCATTGAAATGAAGGAATACTTCGGTAGTGCCTCTGAATATCAAAAAGGCACCCGTAAAAATGTGGAAGGCAAAAAGATGCTTGTGCCATGTAAAGGTTCTATCATGGATACACTAATCGAAATGCAACAAGACCTTCAATCATCCATCTCCTATGCAGGTGGAAAAGATTTAAACGCAATTCGTTATGTTGATTATGTCATTGTAAAGAATTCTATTTTCAATGGCGATGCACATTAGGCATTCTATTTGGTGAATTTGACGCAAAGGATATAATAATAATGAAAGAAGGTAACGAAATGACAAAGATTGATATTATCTCCGGCTTTCTAGGAGCCGGAAAAACAACATTGATACAAAAGTTAATCAAAGAAGTATATGTAGGTAAAAAAGTAGTTCTTGTTGAAAACGAATTTGGCGAAATTGGAATTGACGGTGGTTTCTTAAAAGATGCCGGTATCGTTGTCAATGAAATCAACAGTGGATGTATCTGCTGTACATTACAAGGTGACTTCCGCAATGCTTTACAAGAAGTAGTCAAGAAGTATGATCCTGACCACATCATTATTGAACCTTCCGGTGTTGGTAAATTATCCGATATCTTAGCAGTCGTAAAAGATGTAGAAGGTTTGGAACTAAATAGTTACAGTACTGTTGTAGACGCAAAGCGTTGTGAAATATACCACAAAAACTTCAAGGAATTCTTTGATGATCAGATTACAACAGCTGCTTGTGTCATCTTATCCAGAACACAACTCGTTGATGAAGAAACATTACAGAAGGATATCGCAATTATCCGTGAATTAAATAACGACGCAAGAATCATCACGACACCATGGGATGACCTCTCTGGTCAAGCAATCATCGAAGCGATGGAAGGTTCTACAGATGGCTTCCCAGAACTCGAAGAGGAAGAAGACTGTGGATGCTGTGGATGTGGTTGTCACGATGACGATGATGACGATTGTTGCTGCGGCCATGACCATCATGAACATGAACACCATCATCACGACCATGAGGAAGAAGAATGCTGCTGTTGCTGTGGTTCTTCCGAACATGAAGAGCACCACCATGAACATCATCATGATGATGAAGAATGTTGCTGCCATCATCATCACGAGGAAGAAGAACATGATGAGGAAGAGTGTTGCTGTTGTGGCCATGATCATCACGATCATGAACATCACCATCATCACCACCATCATGGACACGATGCGGATGAAGTATTCACATCAATCGGTATCGAAACAGTTAATAAGTACTCTGTAGAAGATATTGCATTAGCACTTTCTGAACTAGATGAACATATCATCCGTGCTAAAGGTATCGTTCCAAGTACAGATGGAAGTTGGTTATTCTTCGACTATGTTCCAGGAGATGCAGATATCCGCATTGGTTCCCCTGCTTACACTGGTTTAATCACAGTTATTGGTGACAAGGTAGACGTTGCTCGCATCAAAGAAATCTTTGCGGTGAAGTAAAATGGCAACTCCTGTATATCTCTTTACGGGATTTCTTGATTCCGGTAAAACTTCTTTAATCTTAGACACACTCAACGACCCTTCCTTTATGGAAGAAAATAGCCGTACATTAATTATCTGTTTTGAACAAGGTGAAGTTCGATACAACGATAAATACCTCGCAGAGCGCAAAGCATTCGTTGAATACATGGACTCTCCAGAGGATTTAAACGTAGAAAAGATTCGCGAATTAGATACCATCTATCATCCAAACCAAGTATTTATTGAATACAATGGAACCCTCGCAATCACACCGTTTATCTTGTCACAGATGCCAAACTTCTGGCCTTTGGTACAGATTTTGACAACGGTAGATGCTTCAACCTTCCAAATGTATATTAACGCAATGCGTTCAGTCATTTATGAGCAGTTAAAGTACAGTGATACGATTATATGCAATCGCTGTACACCTGACACTTCCGCATCAATGCTGCGCGGCAATATCAAAGCTATTAATAAAAAAGCTCAGATTTTCTACGAAGGCGAACATGGTGCCCAGGTCACTCTTAAAGAAGGTGTACTACCATTCAATATCAATGCCCCTATCATCGATATCAAAGATGATGATTATGGCATTTGGTATATGGACGCAATCGAAAATCCAGATAAATACGATGGAAAAGAAATCATCCTACGCGGTAAGTTCACCGAGACATTACCAGGCTATCATCAAACATTTATCATGGGCAGACAAGCAATGGTATGCTGCGCAAATGACACAAGTCTTTGTGGATTAACGGTTACAGGTGTGAAAGTAGAAGAACTTGTAAAGGATAACTGGTATGAAGTACAAGGTAACCTTAAAACCGTCCCATTAGATAATGGTGGAAAAACTCTTGTCCTTTACGCAAACCGCATTCAAAACTACCAAAAACCACAAGATGAGTTCGTATATTTCAGTTAATCACTGGGGTAATTCTTAAGAATTACCCTTTTTTATTCTGAACTTTTTTTAATTTTCACCTATGTTAGTTAACGCACTTTGCTCATTTGTGCTACCATTATTCAGGGAAGTGATAAAATGATGAAATTTATAAAAGAAAAACTAAATATACGTAGAGCCGTATGGTTCTTACTCATCTCGGCAATGTTCTTGCTATTTTATGCACCACATCTTTCCTTTGATGTACATATGAAAAAAGGTATCCAAGGTACTGTGGTCGTATCAAACTTTAATACAGACCGTGGAGAAGAAATCTTTGCAAACTATAACTATAACTCTCATAAGACATGGCTAGATGCACAACCATCTTGGGAAGTAATTCACCTCAGTAACATTCCAATCGTTACAAACTCTTTACGTTTAGGTTTTAACAACGTAAAGACAGACATCGCTATCTCAAAGATTGATGTTTCATTTGGACCATTTAAACTTGCAGAGTATACACCAGAGAATATCTCTAACAAGATCATCGCCTCTCAAGGTATGGTCATCAATACAAATGACAACACCATTAACTTAACCGTAAACGGTGTTGAAGGCTGGCTACAACTCGAGACCCAAGAGTACCTACCAAAAGCTGCTTGGGTTGCAGTATACCTATCCATTTTGGTATTAAGTTGGATCATTGCGTATCTCATTGATAAGAAGATTACATGGGCAAAACACATTCCAGAAAACGAAATGATGTTAATAGCAGCTCCTATCTGGTGCTTCTTTATGTCAGAAATCTGTACTGGTAACTATTACTATATCAACTTGATGAATCGTTTCTACAACGTTGCTATCTATATTATTCTATATAAAGTAATCTACTTAATATTCCGTCGATTACCAATCTCAGTACTGATTTGTAACTTATTTGTTGTGATTTTCGGTATCGTAAATATGTACGTAACACAATTCCGTAACCGTCCAATCGCACCATGGGATTTAACCGCAATTGGTACAGCTGCAGATGTCATCTCCAACTACCATGTCCAGATTCGTTACTTCATGGTTATCGCAATTATTATCGCCATCTTAATTTATCTCTTGATGCGCGCTGTACCACGCGAGAACACAAAGATTAACGTATACTACGCAACATATCCTATCCTGATTATTGTTATAGCGCTCTTCTTAAATAGTGTTGGTCAATACTACCTATGGGATATGAACCTATTATCCATCTTCCAAACAGATGGTACGGCGCTTAGTTTCACAGGTCTTGTAAACCAATATATCTCTGATCAACCAAAGAAACCAGAAGGATATTCTGTAGAGGAACTCAAAGAACTGGGTAAAGAGCTTGCTGAAAGAGCTGCAGCCAACGTCGATCCCAATGGCACTAAACCAACGAATATCATCATGGTAATGAACGAATCCTTTGCAGACATGAATGTTGGTGGTACAAACTATGCTGATAACATCATCCCTTACTACCTGTCTCTAGAAAATACGATTCGTGGTAACCTCTACGTCGATGTACGTGGTGGTGGTACATGTAATAGTGAATATGAATCCTTAACAGGTAATACAACAGCGTTCTTTGCGGGTGGTGTATATCCATTCAACATGTATATGCATAGAAACGTACCTTCTATGATTTCCTACTTTAACCAAATCGGCTTTACTACAACAGGTATTCACCTTGGAAAATCCACAAACTGGAACCGTGCTTCCGCATGGAAGAAACTGCAGTACCAAGATAAAGTATTTGCAGAAACCTTTGATGGTCTGGAAACAATTCATGGATATCCAAGTGATGCACAGAATTTCAAAGTCCTAGAAGAAACTTACGAAAAGGAAAAAGATAAAAAGAACTTCATCTTCAATATCACCTACCAAAACCATGGTGGATATGATGATAAAGATGACTTAAAGAAGACCGTCAATTTCAGTTCTATTGGTGGTGGATATGGTCATGCGGAAAACTACTTCTCATTAATGAAGATTTCTGATCAAGACTACAAGAACTTGATTGAATACTTCTCAAAGGTAAAAGAACCTACAATGATTGTGATGTTTGGTGACCACCAACCATCCTTAGGTGCAGATTGTGATAACCTTCTATTCCCACATGCAGGTACACCTGAAAACGACATGACACAATATATTACCCCATTCTCCATTTGGGCAAACTATGATATTCCAGATGAGACAATTGATAAGTTAAGTATTAATTACCTATCTTCACTCATTATGAAGACCGCAAACTACCAAATGACTCCATACCAGGAATTCTTATATGAACTAAAAGATAAGTATCCTGTAATTGGTCTATATGGTTGTTATGACGCAGCTGGTAAATACTACCAATCTGTATATGATATTGATGATGCGGATATCAATACATACCGTTGTCTACAGTACAATAACGTATTTGATTCTGATCGTATCGCATCTCTATTCTATCCAGAAGGAAAAGAGAGTAAATAACTAAAAAAAGAACACAAGTGTTCTTTTTTTAGTTATAGAAACATACGAATAAAACTATTTTCTTCCGTATAAGGTTTCCAACCCTTACCAGGTTCTGAACTCTTCATGAAGTTTGTCCAAGCAGAAACCATTTCATCACTAATCTTATAATCGCGCACTTCCATCTCTCTCCAGCAGCGACTCAACGTACCAAACATGTACCATAACTCCGCAGAGTGGAAAGCACCAGCATCATCTGATGGTAACTTGCGATTGAATAAATATAAGTATGTCGGTTTACCTTGATGTTGATTTCGTAAGTTTGCAAAATCAATCATACTCTGATAGTACTTAGACTTACGCATCGGCTCATTAACACCTAAGCCAAAATCATTACCATTGGCACCTATGATATACGGTATATTCTGAACATCACCACGCTTCACCAGTTCATCCAAAGTATCCTCTAGCACAAAGCCATCCACCACTGGCCCAAACAGCAGGCGATTATCATGTTTGGAAAGCTTCGGTAAAATATCCACTAACTTCTGCGCAGGAATTTGACGTAATGCTTGAATATTCTTCGCACCCACAAGCTTCATAATTTCTTCACCAGTTTCATACGCTTCTTCAACAGTCTTATGTTTGAAGATAGGATTATCTACCCCAGCACCACTTTGTATAATTGCCTTGGCAATCATACCACGTGTTGTAGGACTAGAAATCAATGTCTGAACACTAATCGCACCAGCACTTTGTCCAAATAGCGTAATGTTATCAGGATCTCCTCCAAAAGCCTCAATATTCTTACGAATCCAACGAATCGCAAATACTTGGTCTAAAATTCCATAGTTGGACACACAATGCGCAGGATCTTCTTCTTTTAGTTGCGGATGCGCAAAGAACCCAAATACACCAACACGATAATTGATTGTTACAAGAATGACATCATTTTGTACAAACGCTTCTCCATCAAATGGAACTTCATTTCCATATCCATGGTCAAAAGCACCACCATGGAGCCAGATTGCGACTGGATATCCATGTTCTGATTTACGGTTTGGTGCCCAGATATTTAAATACAAACAATCCTCACTCATTTCAGGATAAGGATATTGTTCATAGTTATAAAACTCTTTACGATAGAACGGATTCGATGCCTTAGGTTGTGGACAGATTTTACTATATTCCAAAGCATCTCTAACACCCAACCAACGATCAGGTGCCTGAGGTGAGCTAAAACGCAAATTCCCAATTGGAGGTTTCGCATAAGGTACACCCTTAAAAATTAATTTAGATTCCGTCTCTTCACCGCGCAATATACCCTGTTCCACTTTTATTTCAACTGTTTTCATAAAAACCTCCAGTTCGAATTTCCAACGTATTTTTCAACATTATACCATTTCTAATTTTCAAACTAATGAAGAATACATGAAAAAGAGACCCGCTGGCACAGATCTCGATTTCTTTTTTATTTTTTTGGGAGGGAAAGAAATTTATAATTTCTCTGTCATTTAAGACACTTATAATATACCCAAACCATGTGTGAGATATATGGTGAAATAGTGAAAGTATTGTGAAAGTGTATTTTTCATATCATTTTTCTATATTTTTTATCAAAACTGCTTATTTTATTGTACATTTTAAATATTAATATTGTTTTTATCAATATTTTAGTTTCATTATCTTTGTAATAAATTTTCAGAAAATAGAATAATTATTCAAAAACATAGTTACCTTAAGTATTTTTAAATCCTAGAAAAGAGTTAAATATAACAAACAATGCAAAAAAAGTATAATATTAAATATGGTGGTCTTAATATGCATTCCAAAATGTATCATTCATGATTCCCTATGTCCTCGTAGCTCAGTTGGATAGAGCGACTGCCTCCTAAGCAGTAGGTCGTGCGTTCAAATCGCATCGAGGACGCCATTGTATATGACTCTAAGCCTTTATTTACCAGAGCTTAGAGTTTTTTCTTTTCAGCTTCTCAAACATGATATATAAGATAGTGTCATTATAAAAGGACAGAAAACATACTTTTCTGTCCTTTCACTTTATGGCAAGATTTCTAACCAATATCCATCTGGGTCTTCGATAAAGTAAATACCCATTGCCTCATTTTCAAAACAAATACAACCCATTTCCTTATGCTTCTGATGAGCTGCATCAAAATCATCTGCCTTGAATGCAAGGTGGAATTCACACTCACCTAAATCATATGGCTGTGGATGATCCTTGAGCCAAGTGAGTTCCAATTCAAACTCACCAACCTCACTCTTCAAGTACACAATGATAAAGTCATCACTTGTCTTTCTTCTCACCTCGTGTAAGTCAAGGGCTTCATTGTAGAAACGAATGGATCTTTCTAAATCTGAAACATTCAAATTCTCGTGAATCATTTTAAACTTCATATCTCTTCTCCTCTCGCTGTCTCTGTGTTTCTAATACGCGACTGATACTGTGGGTATTCCGTGATAAAACGCTGAATTACGCTAGGATCTCCCCAGTAGTGGATTGGATAGACAGTATCACAGCCCACATTTTCTAGAAAATATAATAACCCGTCAGCGTAGTGTGCTTCTAGTCTTGGATCAAGTGGAACAAAAGCAACATCAAAATGTCTGCCCTTAATTTTTCCAATCTCCGTGTGATATATAGTGCGAAGTTCTAGATTTTCCTCTTCTGGTTCCCCTTCCCAATACCAATCATTCAAATCGCCACCATGGTAAACAACCCCTTCATCAGTACTCACAATGAAAGCAACGCCACTATCGTTTGAAAGTAGAGTCTCAACTTGAATTCCACCATCAAACTGGTAGCAATTATCAGGTTCAACAAAGCGATGCTTTATCTTCGGCAATCTATTTTCATCACTGATGTCGTTTGCTAGTATGGCTTGATAACGCATCCCCCTCTGATTGAGAAGGTCAAATATCAACGGATTATAGTGATCATTATGAGAATGACTGCAAAACACAATTACATCCTTCTTCTTATCGAGAGGTGGTAGTTCTCCCTTGTAGTAATCAAAAATATAATAGCAATCTTTGAGTTCAACCAATATACCACTATGGTTTAAGTATGTTACTTTCATGGTATCACCTCCTTAGAATTAACCTACTAATTTTCCTATATTACCTAAAATCAATAGATTAATTTGTATATTAAATATTTTATCCTTTTATTAAACTTATGAATCATATTTTCTATTTTTACCGTACCAATAATTGATAACCATTACATAATCCTAGATATTTTAATTATTTCAGCTTCTCAGTAATATCGTTTACGGTTACTGCTTCTTTGTTACTTACAATTTCTAACCTGCAATCATCACTTTTATTACTGCCAAAGTAATTTCTTGCATATTTTATTGCAACATCAATCTGATCTATACTTTCTAATTCATATATCACTTCAAAAGCCTCATCAAACCAGTTCATATCAAAAATAGATGGATTATCATCTCTAAGCTCTACTTCAAATAAATGAATCTTATCTCTTTCTTCTTGATCTGCCTCTCCCCAATCTTCTTTAAATAAACGTTTACTACTTTCAATTGAATCAAAGAAGTAATTACTTTCAATACGATTTGGAAGTCCAGGAAATTCATTCTGTCGTACATATTCAAATAATCCTTCAGTTGCCCATTTTACAGAATAAGTATCCATATTCTTCATATTAAACTTTCCTAATACAGCCCGCATGTATTGACCAGACAAACAAAGATTAAAAAAATATTCCTTGTTTTGTTTCAATGCTATAACAAACGGTCTTACAAGTTCTATATTCTTTTTGTAATCGTTGATTAGTCTAGTTCCAACTTGAGCAGTATCACTAGAATGATAAACTTTCATTTCCCTTCTCCTTCATTTATATAGTCTTTTTGATTCATGATTCCTCAAAGATAAATGCTTGTGCAAACTCTTTATAACCGATTGATTTAGATACTTGAATCGATGCAATATTATCTAATGCACATTCCCATTGAGGAACAATTCCAGATTGAATATGGTGATGTGTTGCTAGGGCTGCACATAATTTTGCATAGCCTTTTCTTCTATACTCTGGTAAAGTTACTATTCCTGTATGTTGAATATATCCCTCCATATATGGCATATCTGGAGCATCACATAACGCTACAAGTTCATCATCAATGATATATCCAAAGAAAAAGCCTTTATCCACTCTTCCTTCAAAATAGACTTTGAGCCAACCTATTTCAGAAACTGATGGATATGCTTTTTTAAAAAAATTCTCAAATAGCGGATAATCATCTCTTTTCAGCATTCTTGCATCTTTATAATCAAAAACACGCTCCTCTACAAACTCCATTAATTGATATGTTCTCAAAGGATATGACTGGTTGATTGTGTCAATCAATTCCTTAACATCTGTAAGTTGTGTAAGTTCATTAAAATAAGATTGGTATTTAGGTGCATAAGCCACGATACAAGCATCCTCTTTACACAAGATATATATCGAATATTTGCATCCAAATCCCTTTAATATATTGCTTCTTTCATCGGTACAAATAAACTGTATACCATGTTCAAAATTACTTACATCTGCTACACAGAAGCAAGAATAATAATCATTGGTTATTTTTTTAATTTCTCTAGCATCTATTTTCATACAATCACCCTTCCATAAAAGATTTTCTACTACTTTCTTTGAACTACAACTTCTTGGTTTAGGTACATATTCTTCAGAAATCTGTCCCAGTTCCTCTGGATGGAAAACTTTTCTAATTCTAATTATATTCAAAACATCACATTCTAATCTAGAAAGAATACTTTATCAAAATTTCCAGTAGTTTCTCACTGCTTATTTTCTTCTATTATAAGAAATTTTTATCCATCTCTTATATACTACATCATTTTTTCACACGAAATCACATAGTGTTTTATTAGCACTCTCATTTTGAATGTGCTAAAATCTTTTTATCCGAAAGGAGTTTTATAAATATGAATGATAACA
>ERZ773027.1765-NODE-1765-length-11160-cov-5.722017_pt1 | contig 11160 bp, 9 predicted proteins | sample MGYA00511032_ERZ773027 | MGnify/ENA primary metagenome ERZ773027 (study PRJEB29015, sample SAMEA2738138) | human oral metagenome | biome: human oral; feature: human-associated habitat; material: saliva | place: China | collected 2190 ... | reverse complement strand
TAACTATGTCAGATCAATTAACAAAAGCATTTAAAGAACTGCTCAATCAAGAACGATTTGCTTCTCAAAGTGAAATTGTTGAAGCCTTAAAAAACCAAGGATTTCAAAGCATTAACCAGTCTAAAGTTTCACGCATGCTAAGCAAATTTGGCGCAGTTCGCGCAAGAAATACCAAAATGGAAATGGTTTATTGCTTGCCTAGCGAATTAAGTGTCCCCGCTACTAGCAGTCCATTAAAAAATTTGGTTTTGGATATTGATCACAATGATTCCGTTATTGTCATTAAAACCTCTCCAGGTGCTGCACAGTTGATTGCTCGATTATTGGATTCCATTGGTAAACCCGAAGGTATTTTAGGCACGATTGCGGGAGATGACACCATTTTTGTGACCCCAACAAAAGACACAACAATTAAATCGCTTTTAGGACAAATTCAAACGCTCTTTGAAAGCAATCTATAATGAATATCTTAGTAACCGGTGGAACGGGATTTGTTGGGAAACCCTTAGTTGAATCGCTACTTTCACGTGGCGATACCGTGACAGTATTAACTCGCTCTATTGAAAAAGCCCAATCTGTTTTTTCTAAAAAAACACCGCAATTTTTGACCGCACTTTCAACACTCAAAGACTTGAATACCTTTAATGCGGTTATTAATCTTGCCGGTGAGCCAATCTTCGATAAAAAATGGACGGTTCAACAAAAAGAAAAACTGCGTCATAGCCGAATTAATTTAACACAGCAGCTTGTCCAACTTATTAACCAAAGTGAATATCCCCCAGCTCTGATTTCAGGTTCTGCAACCGGAATTTATGGAAACTGTGGTGACAAGCAGATCACGGAAGACACAAATCCAAGTACTCAATTTACCGCTCAACTTTGTATTGATTGGGAAAATGCAGCAAAACAAGCCAATACAAGAATCTGCTTAGTGAGAACCGGATTAGTACTTTCTCCAAAAGGTGGGGCTTTTGCTAAAATTCTACCGCTCTATCGCTTTGGACTAGGCGGAAAATTAGGAAATGGTGAGCAATATTGGAGCTGGATCGCGTTAGAGGATATGGTAAAAGGATTGCTCTTCTTACTTGACCATAATGATTGCGAAGGGGCATTTAATTTTACCGCACCACATCCTGTTAAAAACAAGACATTCAACCAACTATTAGGTAAAGCATTACATCGTCCTTGTTTTGCTCAAGTACCTCAATTTTTATTAACTACTATTCTAGGCGAGCGCGCTTGCATTCTTTTAGACAGTCAGAATGCCTATCCAAAACATTTGTTAGATTGTGGATTTACATTCCAATACTCAGAATTAAGTGATTATTTCCATAATATACTTTAAAAACAAAAGGCTGGTAAAAAACAGCCTTTATTATTTTTCATATCCATTAAGCTAAATATTCTAAAAATTCCCCTACGGTGTGAAAAGATCCAAATACCAGCACAATGTCATTTTTATATGCATTTTTAATCGCACTTTGCACACCTTCAATAACAGAATCTTCAGAAACACTTTTTGCTGATGGATAAACTGATGTTAATTTTGCATTTAAGTTATCACCTGATTGACCGCGGTAACCACCTAATGTGACACAATGCCATTGGTCAATCACAGAAGTCAGTTGGGTAAACACCGACTCGGCATCTTTATCTTTCAACATACCGCAAACAGCAATGATGCGACCTGAAGTTTGTGTTTTAAGTGCGGTCAATTTTTCGGCTAAATATTTTGCAGCATGAGGATTATGCCCAACATCGATGATCACTTTTGGCAAGTGTGAATAAGGGACATTCAAGCGATCTGCCAGTTTTTCTAACTGATTACCTTTCAATTGTTGGAAACGACCCACCAATTCCACTTCAATTAATGAACGTTTGATGGTCTCGACAGAAATATCAAAAGGCAGCTGCTCAACGGCAGCCAAAGCTGTTGCAGCATTAGCTAATGGAATCTGGCAAAATGGCAAATTTTCTAACCGCACTTTATTGCTCTGCCACATCCAAGTTTGCTCATTGGCTTTAAACGACCACGTGACATCTCGACGTGAAACGTGGCAATGTAGCTTCTCAGCTTGTTCTAACATAGGTTGCGGAACATTTGGTTCGCCAATTACAACTGTTTTATTCGCGCGGAAAATACCTGCTTTTTCAAAGCTAATTTCTTCGCGCGTTGAACCCAGAAAATCCGTATGATCAATATCAATACTGGTGATAACCGCCAGATCATTATCAACAATATTCGTTGCATCCAAACGACCACCAAGCCCTACTTCTAAAATGACGACATCAAGCTTCACTTGTTTGAATAAATGCAAAGCTGATAAGGTGCTAAATTCAAAATAAGTGAGAGACTGCGTTTTATGTTTTTCAATAAAATCAAAAGAAGCGGTATGCATTTCATCCGGCAAGTCTTGATTTTGAATACGAACACGTTCGTTATAACGCAATAAATGAGGTGAGGAATACACGCCTACACGCAAACCGTGATTTAACAAAATAGTTTCAAGCAAACGACAAGTCGTGCCTTTACCATTTGTGCCCCCTACCGTGATCACATAGGGTGCGGGATTCAACAGATCCAATTTTTCGGCCACTGATTTAATACGATCCAGCCCTAAATCAATAGCTTTAAAGTGACTGTTTTCCAAATAAGAAAGCCACTCAGCGAGTGGCGAAGTGGCTTTTAAATTCATTGTATTAGGCATTTTCAACAACTTCTACTTCAACAAAAGGTGAAGGTTGATTGGTGAGTTTGCTTAAAAGGTTTCCAAGGGTTGAGCGCATTTCTGAACGTTTCACAATCATATCAATCGCCCCTTTCTCGAGTAAGAATTCACTACGTTGGAAGCCTTCCGGTAATTTTTCACGTACGGTTTGTTCAATAACACGTGGACCTGCAAAACCGATTAATGCTTTTGGCTCAGCAATGTTCACATCACCTAACATGGCAAAACTTGCAGATACCCCACCTAATGTTGGGTCAGTTAATACCGAAATAAATGGCACGCCTTTTTCACGCATTTTTGCTAATACTGCACTGGTTTTTGCCATTTGCATTAAGGAGAAAAGTGCTTCTTGCATACGTGCACCACCACTTGCAGAGAAACAAACAAACGGACAATTTAATTCCATTGCTTTTTCTGCCGCTTTCACAAATTTTGCACCTACAACCGAGCCCATTGAACCGCCCATGAAGCTAAAGTTTGAAGCCGCAACAACAATAGGCATATTGTAAAGTGTACCTGTCATTGTGATTAATGCATCTTTTTCACCGGTTTCTTTTTGTGCAGCAGTAATACGATCTTTATATTTTTTTAAATCTTTAAATTTAAGAATATCTTTTGGTTCTAAATCAGCCGACAATTCTTGGCTTGAACCTTCATCTAATAAGGCTAAAAGGCGCTCACGAGCATCAATACGCATATGATGACCGCATTTTGGACAAACATATAAATTACGTTTTACTTCTTCACCGTAAAGCACTTGTTCACAAGAGGTACATTTTGTCCAAACCCCTTCTGGCACGTTTGCTTTACGTGATGTAGAGGAAGAGGTTCCTTTGCTAAAAATTTTATCAATCCAGCTCATTTTTTACCTTTTTTATTAACGAGAAAAGTTTGCGTATTTAATCATAATTTAGCGAAATTTGCTAGTCAGATGAGATTATCTTCTAAAAACAACGGCCCTAAATTTTTCTGTGGAATCGCAAATTTTTCAGGGTAAATCACATTGACTAAATATAAGCCTTCGGGTTTCGCTGTTGGAGCGGCTAATTTACGATCTTTTTGCTCTAACAACCATTTCATCCACTCAAGAGGTTGATTACCTGCGCCGACTTCAATCAAGCTTCCCACAATGTTGCGTACCATATGATGCACAAAAGCATTGGCTTGAATATCCACAATAATGTACTGCCCTTTTCGCACCACATTTAAATGATGCACATTTCGCCAAGGGGTATTTGATTGACACTGTGCCGCACGGAAAGAAGAAAAATCATTTTCGCCCAATAAAAACTGCCCAGCTTGGTGCATTTTCTTTTCGTCTAACTCTAAATGGCAATGGGTAACGCCTTCTGGAAAAATGGCTGAACGTAATTTATTACAATATAAAATATAACGATAGCGACGCGCGGTTGCCGAAAAACGGGCATGAAATTCATCATCCACTACTTTTGCCCAACTCACTGAAATATCATCAGGTAAATTCGCATTGGTACCAAATGCCCAGGCTTTTTCAGGCCGAACCGCTGTGGTTTCAAAATGCACCACTTGCCCCGTGCCATGCACACCAGAGTCTGTTCTGCCCGCACAAAACACTTCAATTTTTTCATTTGCCACGAAAGATAACGCTTTTTCTAATTCTTCTTGTACGCTACGCACTTTCTCTTGTCGCTGCCAGCCACAATACTGTTTTCCGTTATATTCAATGCCTAAGGCTATCTTCATTGGAAAATACTCCTAAAACGATTTCAAATTTGACCGCACTTTGCCCGAAAAGAAAAAACACCAATAACTCATCATTATTGGTGTTCTTATCACAAGCTAAAAATTAAGCACGTTTGAAGTCAATGTGAACCAATTTTGGTTTGAATGGGTGACGTTGCATTGCTTGAACTTTCACTGCAACTTCTTTACCTTCAACCACTAAAGTGATTACATCGCTATAGAAAGAATCGTGAGCTTGTGCGTTGTTTAATTCATCGTGATTTAAGATGATTGAAACAGGTGCTTCGCTGCCACCATAAATGATTGCAGGGATTTGACCGTTGTGACGCAGGCGGCGGCTCGCACCCTTACCTTGCGCTTGACGAACTTCAGCGTTAAATTTAAATGCCATTTTAATGTTCTCTTGATTAAAAGTTTAAAATAAAAAATTGCAGGCGACCCAGCAATTTTCCTAAATTTGCTCAAAGACAAACTTTGAGAGCGACGGATTATAAAATATTCAGCCCCACAATGCAAATTTACACAGCAAATTTTTTCTAGGCTTTTCAAGGCAAAGCGATTAAAATAAGCCCCAATTTTTAATTAATTTTAACTAACTGATTGTAAGTGGGTTTCAAATGGAATTTCTTATCAGCTTTTTTACCGATTACGGTTATTGGGCGGTGCTATTTGTTCTGATTATTTGTGGCTTTGGTGTACCTATTCCAGAAGATATCACGCTTGTCTCTGGCGGTGTAATCGCTGGCCTCTATCCTGAAAGCGTCAATTCCCACTTAATGTTAGTCGTGAGTATGATTGGCGTACTTGCTGGTGACTCAACCATGTACTGGCTTGGTCGCATTTACGGCACGCGCATTTTACGTTTCCGACCAATGCGTAAAATCGTCACATTAGAACGCCTCAAAATGGTACGTGAAAAATTTGCCCAATACGGTAACCGCGTATTATTTGTGGCTCGTTTCTTACCAGGCTTACGCGCACCAATTTATATGGTTTCAGGTATTACCCGCCGCGTCAGTTACACACGCTTTGTATTAATTGATTTCTGTGCTGCCATTATTTCCGTACCAATTTGGGTTTATCTTGGCGAATTAGGTGCTAAAAACTTAGATTGGTTACACGAACAAATTCAAAAAGGTCAGCTTGTAATTTACATCCTTGTTGGTGCATTAGCGGTTTTCTTATTCTGGAAATGGAAAAAAGCGAAGAAACAAGCTAAATAATTTCTTATAAAGTGCGGTTAAAATTTTATAAATTTTCGTTAATAAAAAACGCTTAATAATTTTATTAAGCGTTTTTTGTTTTTATTAACCTATTCTCATATCTTTATTTTCTAAATAAGCAGAAAAAAGATGTCCCTTGAAACTTACATTTCAAGGGACAGAGCTTTGCGAGAAATCTTTTCTCTTATTGTAACAACGTTTTTCATTTCGCAGTGCCATTACAACGAGGTGAATTCTATCTATTTATTTTTTTATCGTCAATATATTTTTTATACAAAAATCTGTTAAAATTTAAACAAAAAAACTAATAAAAAGGAACCAACCTTATGGAAAATAAAAACTTACATTATATCCTTGGCCTCGACCTTGGTATCGCCTCTGTTGGCTGGGCTGTGGTTGAAATTGACAAAAAAGAGAATCCTCTGCGTTTAATTGATGTTGGTGTACGCACTTTCGAACGAGCAGAAACGCAAAAAGGTGAGAGCTTAGCTCTTTCTCGCCGTTCAGCCCGCTCTGCTCGTCGATTAACTCAGCGTCGCGTTGCTCGTCTGAAAAAAGCAAAACGACTTCTAAAATCAGAAAATATCCTATTATCCACTGATGAACGTCTTCCTCATCAAGTTTGGCAGCTACGTGTCGAAGGTCTAGATCGTAAACTAGAACGCCAAGAATGGGCTGCAGTATTATTACATTTAATTAAGCACCGTGGTTATTTATCTCAGCGTAAAAATGAAAGTAAAAGCGAAAATAAAGAGCTAGGCGCGTTATTAAGCGGTGTAGCCAGTAACCATGAATTACTGCAACAAGCTACATATCGCACGCCTGCGGAACTTGCTGTAAAAAAATTTGAGGTCGAAGAAGGTCATATCCGTAACCAGCAAGGTGCCTATACTCATACGTTTAGCCGACTAGACTTGCTCGCTGAAATGGAACTTCTCTTCTCTCGTCAACAACACTTTGGTAATCCATTCGCTTCAGAAAAATTATTAGAAAATTTAACCGCACTTTTAATGTGGCAAAAGCCCGCCTTGTCTGGTGAAGCCATTTTAAAAATGCTCGGTAAATGTACTTTTGAAGATGAATATAAGGCGGCTAAAAATACCTATACTGCAGAACGTTTTGTCTGGATAACGAAATTAAATAATTTACGTATTCAAGAAAATGGCTTAGAGCGTGTTTTAAATGATAATGAACGTTTAATGCTAATCGAACAACCTTATGAAAAAGCTAAATTAACTTATGCTCAAGTACGTTCAATATTAAATTTATCTGATGAGGCAATCTTTAAAGGTCTCCGTTATTCCGGTGAAGATAAAAAAGCCATTGAAACTAAAACAACGCTGATGGAAATGAAAGCCTATCACCAAATTCGTAAGGTATTGGAAGGTAATAACCTAAAAGCTGAATGGGTAGCATTAAAGGCAAATCCAACATTATTAGATGAAATTGGTACGGCATTTTCATTATATAAAACTGATGAAGATATCAGCGCTTACTTAGCAGGAAAACTCTCTCAACCTGTATTAAATGCCTTATTGGAAAATCTTAGTTTTGATAAATTTATCCAATTATCTCTTAAAGCTTTATATAAACTTCTGCCATTAATGCAACAAGGACTACGCTATGACGAGGCTTGCCGTGAAATTTATGGCGATCATTATGGTAAAAAAACAGAAGAAACCCATCACTTCTTACCACAGATTCCAGCTGATGAAATCCGTAATCCTGTGGTTTTAAGAACACTCACGCAGGCTCGTAAAGTGATTAATGGTGTAGTGAGATTATATGGTTCACCTGCTCGTATTCATATTGAAACAGGACGAGAAGTTGGCAAATCTTACAAAGATCGCCATGAACTAAAAAAACGTCAGGAAGAAAATCGTAAACAGCGTGAAAAAACAATAAGTGAAATAAAAACACTATTCCCTAATTTTTCTGGTGAACCTAAGGGCAAAGACATTTTGAAAATGCGCTTATACTATCAGCAAAATGCAAAATGTTTATATTCCGGTAAACCTTTAGAATTACACCGTTTGTTCGAACAAAAGTATGTAGAAGTAGATCACGCTTTACCTCTTTCCCGTACTTGGGATGATAGCTTTAATAATAAAGTGCTAGTGCTGGCTAATGAAAACCAAAACAAAGGCAATTTAACCCCTTTTGAATGGCTTGATGGTAAAAATAACAGCGAACGTTGGAGAACATTCAAAGCATTAGTTGAAACGAGCGCATTCCCTTATGCGAAAAAACAACGCATCCTAAGCCAAAAGCTTGATGAGAAAGGATTTATTGAGCGTAACTTAAACGATACTCGCTATGTTGCTCGTTTCTTGTGTAACTTTATTGCAGATAATATGCACTTAACTGGCGAAGGAAAACGTAAAGTATTTGCTTCCAATGGACAAATTACCGCTTTACTTCGTCGTCGTTGGGGACTAGCAAAATCGCGCGAAGATAATGACCGACATCATGCCTTAGATGCGGTTTTGGTGGCGTGTTCCACAGTCTCAATGCAACAAAAAATCACGCGTTTTGTTCGCTTTGAGGAAGGTAATGTATTTACAGGTGAACGAGTAGATCGTGAAACGGGTGAAATTATTCCATTATATTTCCCAGCGCCATGGGAACTTTTCAGAGAAGAAGTTGAAATCCGTATTTTTAGTGATGATCCTAAACAGGATCTAGAAAATAGATTGTCGGATCGTCCACAAGCAAATCATGAATTTGTCCAACCTCTTTTTGTATCTCGAATGCCAACACGCAAAATGACAGGACAAGGGCACATGGAAACCGTCAAGTCCGCGAAACGTCTCAATGAAGGGATAAGCGTGATTAAAATGCCACTCACTAAATTAAAATTAAAAGATTTAGAATCAATGGTGAATCGTGAGCGTGAAAAAGATCTTTATGATGCTTTAAAAGCTCGTCTAGAGGCGTTTAATGATGACCCTGCTAAAGCGTTTGCTGAACCTTTTATGAAAAAAGGCGGGGCTATTGTTAAATCAGTACGGGTAGAGCAAGTACAAAAATCTGGCGTATTAGTCCGTGAGGGTAATGGTGTTGCGGATAATGCCTCTATGGTGAGAGTGGATGTATTCACTAAAGGTGGAAAATATTTCCTTGTGCCAATTTATACCTGGCAGGTAGCTAAAGGTATTTTGCCCAATAAGGCTGTTATTCAAGGAAAAGATGAAGAGGATTGGGAAGAGATAGATGATGCTACTTTCCAATTTTCATTACACCCAAATGATTTAATTAGCGTTAAAACTAAAAAAGATGAATTTTTGGGGTATTTTACCGGACTAAATCGACATACTGGAGGGATAAATATAAGAACCCATGATTTAGAAAAATCAAAAGGCAAACAAGGTATTTTTGAAGGTATTGGCGTTAAAATAGCCCTTTCCTTTGAAAAATATCAAATAGATGAGCTCGGTAAAAATATTCGTTTATGTAAACCAAGTAAACGCCAACCTGTTCGTTAATCTCAATTTAATCCTCATACGTATTACGTATGGGGATTTTTTTGTAAGGAAACATTATGACATGGAGAAGTCTTCTTATTAGCAAAGGAGGAAAACTCTCTTTGCATCAGCAACAAATGCTCATTCAGCAAGAAGGAAACGAATTTACTGTTCCTTTAGAAGATATTGCTATTGTTGTTGTGGAAAGCCGAGAAACAGTGATTACCTTTCCATTGCTCTCGGCATTTGGTTTACACGGAATCACTTTATTAAGTTGTGATGAACAATTTTTACCTTGTGGTCAATGGCTCCCTTTTAATCAATATTATCGACAATTAAAAACCCTTAAATTACAACTTGAAACGAGCTTGCCACTGAAAAAACAACTTTGGCAACGCATTGTGCAACAAAAAATTCGTAATCAAGCAAAAGTCTTATCACTCTGTCAGAATCAAGAAAAATCAGAGCGGTTACTCCAACTCGCTAATTTAGTGAAATCAGGTGATAAAGATAATCTTGAGGCACAAAGCGCGGTCATTTATTTCTCTGGATTATTCGGTGCTCATTTCAGACGAAAAGAAGAAGACAATGCGATTAATATACATCTGAACTATGCTTATTCCGTTATGCGTTCAGCTGTGGCAAGAAGCCTTGTGCTTTATGGTTGGCTACCTCAATTAGGTTTATTTCATCATAGCGAACTCAATGCCTTTAATTTAGCGGATGATTTTATTGAACCGTTTCGTCCTCTTGTTGATTTGCTTGTATGGAACTTGCTCGAAAAAGGATTACTCACCACAAATCTCAGTCCTATATCAAAACAGCAATTAATTAAAATCTTGCATCATCAACTATGCTTTAACCAAGAAAAAGTGAGTGTATTAACTGCTATTGATAAAGCTATTGCTTCTTTACAAATTGCACTTATTCAAAAAAATGCAGCATTATTGCAGTTACCAGAGATCGATACATTGCAGGAATATCAATATGAGTGAGGAGGTATTTATGCGTATGATCGTTCTATTCGATTTACCGGTTACCACTAAAGCAAAAATGCGGGCTGCAAACCAATTCCGTCATTTTTTACTTAAAGATGGTTATCAAATGTTGCAACTTTCTATTTACACTCGAATTATTAAAGGGCGAGATGCTTTAGAAAAACATCATAAAAGACTCGTTGCACACTTACCTGAAGAAGGCTCTATTCGATGCTTATCTATTACAGAAAAACAATTTGCGAGCATGGAAATTTTAGTGGGAGAGAAAAAACCACAAGAAAAAAAGGTTAATTCAAATCAATTACTGCTTTTTTAGCCGTTTTTTAGGCAAAACAAAAGCCCCTAAACCTTGTGGCACGGGGCTTTTTGCTGTCCCCATTATAGCACTGCGAAATGAAAAAGGGAGCTACAACGGCTTGGGTCAAGTCAATAAGGGGAATTTTATTATAGCACTGCGAAATGAAAAAGGGAGCTACAACCAACTAGGGCATTGCCAATAAAATCTACGTATTATAGCACTGCGAAATGAAAAAGGGAGCTACAACTCGAACCTATGACTTACTGGGTTTAAAAGTATTATAGCACTGCGAAATGAAAAAGGGAGCTACAACCAATTGATACATCTTATCCATTATTGGTCAATTATAGCACTGCGAAATGAAAAAGGGAGCTACAACCTGTTGCTAGTTGCGGTTAATGTGCTTGTTATTATAGCACTGCGAAATGAAAAAGGGAGCTACAACTTAATCTCTCAAGTTTTAACGGAGTTATTAATTATAGCACTGCGAAATGAAAAAGGGAGCTACAACATTAACACCACTTGGAAGCACTCCATTTAGATTATAGCACTGCGAAATGAAAAAGGGAGCTACAACCTAGAAACCTCACAATACATTCCATTACTAATTATAGCACTGCGAAATGAAAAAGGGAGCTACAACTCGTAACCTTGAGCAATAAGATTGTTTGTAATTATAGCACTGCGAAATGAAAAAGGGAGCTACAACTGTTCGTTGGTTCTATA
>ERZ773027.1763-NODE-1763-length-11170-cov-5.222492_pt1 | contig 11170 bp, 10 predicted proteins | sample MGYA00511032_ERZ773027 | MGnify/ENA primary metagenome ERZ773027 (study PRJEB29015, sample SAMEA2738138) | human oral metagenome | biome: human oral; feature: human-associated habitat; material: saliva | place: China | collected 2190 ... | reverse complement strand
TTTCATCTCCGTAAAGCCTGCTTAAAGAAAAGATATTTTCTAAGATACTTTCACTCTCTTCATATCCCTCACTTTTTATCATTTCCTTTAACACATCTTGATGCGCTTCTTTATCGAATCTCCATAGATTTACTTCATTGACATCTCTGTTTCTTGAAACTGTCTGAGCTATATCAAAGATGTAGTCAACCTTTTTATATGTGCCGTAGTCCTCTAAAATCGGAATTCCTTTTTGTCCTCGCATAACAGTTCGGTGAAAGCGTTCACGCCAATAATCGAACTTGGCGCAGGCTGTCGCTTCCGGATTTTTATCATAGATACTTAACTGACTTCTAAAATCATATCGTTGATTGTTTCCGACAACCTTTAGGAGCTTTAAATATTCCGCTTCACTATGCAGAATGTCCTGTTTTACAAGCTCCAAAATATTATGAAAATCATTGATTCGCATTTTTACCTCCTTTTTCTAATATTCATTTTTCCTATTCATTCTTCTGGTGTTCCTCTACCGTATGTTTTATCTGTTCCTCAATCTTTTCTAAAAATTCTTTTTTGGAAGATTTGCCCTGTGCTATTTCAGACAATTCCATTTCCCACTGTGCCGTCATTTCTGCTGATTTGAAGTTATCTACGACAATCTCAATCAGGCTTTTTCCTTTCGGTGTTGCAATCAGATTCTTCTTATCTCGTTCAATAAATTCTTTGTAAATCAGATTTTCAATAATGCCTGCTCTTGTTGCCGGTGTTCCAAGTCCTTCTCTTTCCACTTCAACACCTTTTTCCAATGCATCATTACCTGCAAGCTCCATAGCTTTTAAGAGTGTGTCCTCCGTAAAGTGTTTCGGAGGTTTAGTGTACTTTTCTTTAATCTCTTTATTTTCAATGATAATAACATCTCCAATGCTTACATCAGGAAGCTCCAAATCCTCATTCTTATTGAACTTGTATTCTTTAAGATATTTTGTAAAGCCCTCGTCCTTAATAACCTTACCAGTACTCGTAAATTGAAAGCCGTCAAATTCAGCTACAATCTTCGTTGTATTTTCCACTAAAGGATAGCCCACACTTGCATGGAGCTTATTAGAAATCAGTCGATATACCTTTGCTTCACTCTCAGGAATACCCGATAAATCTTCACTCAGTGAGCTTACTGTAGGAATAATCGCATGATGATCCGTAACCTTTTTTGAGTTAAACACCGTCTTGATACGACCTGTATCAAAGTCATTTTTGCCCAAAATATTATTGACGGTACTTGTAATCATATCTTCAGTAAGGCATCTGCTGTCTGTTCTTGGATAGGTAATCAGCTTCTTTTCATACAAACTTTGAGCATAGTCGAGAGTTTGCTTTGCAGAATATCCAAAATACTTATTGCACTCTCTTTGAAGTGTCGTAAGGTCAAATGGTAAATCAGGCTTTGTAATTTTCTCTTTTTGGATAACATCAGTGATTTCAATCTTATCGCCAACTAAATTGATTAGCTGTTCAGCAGCAACCTCATCATCAATTCGCTCAGTCGAAAGTATAAAGCCGTTCATAGATAGCTCCACTGTGTAGTATTTATCTTTCTTAAAATTAGTTATCTCGTCATCTCTTTTTACAATCATGGCAAGAGTCGGTGTCTGTACTCTCCCAACACTGTAATTTTGCTTATATAAGCAAGAGTATAGCCTGCTGATGTTCATTCCAACAAGCCAGTCGGCAACCGCTCTTGCTTGAGCCGATTCAAAGAGATTATCATAGTCTTTTCCGTCTTTTAGCTTATCAAAGCCGTCTTTAATTGCACTATCTTCCATGGAGGAAATCCAAAGCCTTTTCATCTTCTTTTTACAGCTTGCCTGAAGATATACAAGTCTAAAGATTGCTTCTCCCTCTCGTCCGGCATCGCAGGCATTGATAACAGTATCAATCGCCTTATCATTCATCAGTTTTTTTAGGACTGCAAACTGCTTCTTTGTTGCCTTTGCCACTTCATACTGATATTCACTTGGAATAATCGGCAAGTCATCAATCTTCCATTTGGCATACTTTTCATCGTAAGAATCGGGATTTGCCATTTGAATTAAATGCCCGACACACCAGCTTACTCTGTACCCGTTTCCCTCATAGTATCCGTCTTTTTTATTCTTTGCTCCTATTATCTTTGAGATTGATAATGCAACACTTGGCTTTTCAGCAATTACAAGTTTCATATATATTTTTCCTCCCGTTTTCAATATAAGAGGGCGAAAGATTTTCTCTCCTTCGCCCTGTGTTTTACAGCAAATAGTATCTTTTTTACTCCTAATCTTCTTCGCTGTCCTCTGTTTCATCTTCCAGTTCCTGATTTTCAACTTCTTCATTTTCCGTTTCTTCACTGCCTTCCGCTTCCGAGAAGAAATCATCATCTTCCTCGAAGGCTTCCAGTTCCTTATCTTCTTTCTTTTTTGCCACCTTAAAATAATAGCCTGCTCCCAATGCCCCCAAAGTTACAAGAGCAAGCAGGATATATGTTCCGGTGCTGCTTTTTTCTTCCTTTTTTTCAGGCTTTGCTTCTTCTTTCGGTTCGTCCTTTATGGGTTCTTCCTTAACTACTTCTTTCGGTTTTTCCTTGATTTCTACCATATTGAGCAGATCATCTTCCGAAACTTCGGTAAGAAGCATGACATTTTCTCCCTGTTCATCATGATTGATAATGAGATGAAAGGTCTTTCCGTTCTTGGTCTGAAAAGTAATAAACTGTCTGGCATCCGCAGAATATTTATCCGTTTCTTTGTTATCGCTACTATCTCCATGATGAATGGGATACTCCTGATTGGCATTATTTACATTCTCCGTAACACTTGCCCTTGATTTGGTAGGCTCGGTCGGAATCCCTTTATTGGTATTGGTTGTTTCTCCGTTTGAAACCATTTTTTGCTTTAAATTCTCCGGCTCTTTTGCAGTCAATTTATTGGGATAACGCACTTCTTTTTCTTCTTCCTTTTTAATAACTGTAATTTCAGGTTTTTTCGGTTCTTCCTTTACTGTTTCCTTTGCTGCTTCTTTTTCATCAACTTGTGCATAGGCTACCGATGGGTAAGCTGCCAAAATGACCGTAACAGCAAGAAGTAATGCTGTCATTAACCTTGTAAATACCTTATTTTTCATAACTGTTCTCATTTGTTTTCTCCTTTTTCATTTCCGTTTGTTCCTTTTTAACCTTTGCCATTAAATCTGTAATTGTGATATTGTTTTTTCTGCAAATGGCAATAATCTCCTCATTTTCAAGTTCTTCTTCACGAATCAATAAAGGCTCCAATTCTTCATCAATCAGAGCCTTTTTATCCTTTAACTTTTGAATTTTGTTTTTCACTGCTGTAAGTTCTTTTCTCACATTTTACCGTCCTTTCTTTATTTTACTCTGCCGAAGCCGTAGAAATGCTCCCTCCAGTAAGGTGTATTGATACTGACAAATCGAATCGGATCTCCGGCGTGTACCATCATTCCGTTTCCTGCGTAAATGCCGACATGAGAAATAGGGGAGCCGCTGTCGTAGGTATTCTTAAAGAAGATAATATCTCCCGCCTTTGCTTCACTTGGAGATACGGGATTGCAGTAAGTTTTGTATATTCCCCAAGCGGTTGTTCGTGGCATATTCTTGACACCCGAATGGGTAAAACTCCAGCACACAAAGGACGAACAGTCGAAGTTATTCGGCCCGTTCGCCCCAAATACATATCTCTTTCCGATATGCTTTTCCGCTTCGTTAAACAGTGCCTTCACCGTTACATCGTCAAAGGCAATTCCCGGATTTGAAAAGTCGGGATTGTCTACAATCTCCGATAAATTTCCGTTTCCGCTTCCAAAGACAGTTTCCATATTTCCTTTAGACGCAAGCAAGGCTTCATAGTGAAGAACATTATCGGGATACTCTGCGAAGATTTCTCTTACAACACTGTCCATTTCTCTTTTCTTCAGTGTTACTATGAGCTTCTTATACTCATAAGCTTCTTCATGGCTTTCGGTATGCTCATTGCCATCTTCATCGGTATATGTTTCCGTAACCGTCCTGTATCTGATTTCAATTTCTTCTCGATAAGATAAATCATACATCTTTGTAAAAATGTCATGGATGATACTTTGAACTTCCTTTGAATCCTTAATTTCTCCACATCTTGAAGTGATGTAGGATAAAAGCTCATGGGTGTTGTGTCCGATTTCTCCCTCTTTTTCTATGAGATATTCATCATAGCCGGGATAATTTTCTTCTACGGAACTGATTTCGTCTTGCAGCCCTTCTTCCAGTCCTGAAAACTGCTGATTAACTTCCGTTAAGACAGTTTGGTCGGAAAGATAGGTTGTAGTTAATACGCCGCTTGTAGAGTTTATCATTCCGGTCATGGAGGTGCCTGCAAATTGAATGATAAAAGTCCCCAAAATAATAAGACCTATGACAATCATCATAAGTCCCTTTGCTTTTCGTATCAGCATTTCTTTGGAGCTTTTCAATGTCCCAATCAGACTTTCTTTGATACGATCTCTAAGCCTTGATTTATTTCGTTTTCCAATAGCGGATTTCATCTGCTTTTTCTTTTGAAACTTCTTAAAAGCATTTGCTTGCTTATATTCCTTTGTTTTCTTTAATTCCTCTTTGGCTTCCCGAAACTCCAATTTTGATTTACGCTTTCGTATCTTGTAATCTTTTTTGCTTAGGTTATAGCTTTTTTTAGCCTTTTTCTTATCGGCATAGTTTTTTATCCCATGAAGTAATTTTGAATTGCCGTCTGCAATCTTTTCTCCGGTTTCCACACCCTGATTTTCATCACTGCCATGGGATAGGTAATCCCTTACCGCTTCACTTCCTTTTGCTAAACCTGACAGAACAGATCCCTTTGCAGACTTTTTCTTTTCTCTGCCCTGAATCATCTCTTTGGAAGACTTTTTCCCTTCCGTCTTATCGTCTGCGTGATTGTCTTCCTTTTTCCTTGTATAGACCTTATCCGAATAGTTTTTTCGTTTATACAGCTTCTTTTGAGCATTGTGCTTTTTGTTAGAGTGTTCCGTTATACCTTCTTTGGTATGAAGATTATCTTCCACATCATAAGTCGATTCAAAATAGTCGCTGTCTCTAAAGTCATTGTCATACCTGTCGATGATACCATCATTATCAAGGTCTTTTCCCAAAGGATCGTAGATTTCTTCATTTTGACTGTACTTTCCTTCCGTTCTTAACTCTTTTCTGACTTTTTCAGCCATTTTTCTTTTCTTTAAAAGCTCGGCTTTTTGTTCTTCAAAGGAGATTTCCTTTTCTGTTTTTATGCTTTTCGGTGCAGAAACTATCTCATCGGCTATTGTTTCATCATTTGCAAGGGAAGTAAAAACACTGTTTTCATCGCCGGAGACAAGAGGGGATTTATTATCTTCTTTTGAGGTATCTGTTTCCTTGTCTTTTACAACATTTTTAAGCTGTTTCACCTTTCTTTTGGAACTTCCTTGCAAAAGCTCATTCTTGGAATTTCTTTTGCTTTCCTTTTCGTGGATCTTATCCTGAAATCGGTCTTTCTCGTGAATAATTTTCCCTCGGTAATCATCGCCATGCTTTAATTTACCGGCTTCATCCGCATCCATATATTCTTTCCCTAACAGTTTTGCTTCCTCTTTGATTTTCTGCCTTTCCTTAAAATCTCGCCTTAATTTCTTTTCCACAAGCTATCACCTCACTTCTTCCGGTTTCGTTGTCATCTTCTGGTAAAGAATGGTATCTTTCGGGAACTTATCAATAAAGGGAACGATGGTGTTTCCGAAGAATAACAGTCCTTCTCCCGCATTGGAATTGGTAACATATTTAAGCTGCGGTTTGGAAATTTTCAGTTTTCTTGCCAAGATTTCCCGATCTCCTGACGCTTGATTGAGCATTAAGACAAAGTCCGTATTATCAAAGATATTTTCTATCTCCTTACTCATCAGTAGGTCTTTGACATTCTGCGTGATGCCGGTCGGAATTCCTCCCCATTTTCTGAAACGCTTCCATATTTCTACGGAGTAGGAAGCGGTCTGTTCTTCTTTTAGAAGCAAGTGAAACTCATCGATGTAATACCTTGTTGCCTTATTTCCTCTATTTTGAGATACCTTATTCCAAACCTGATCCTGAATCACAAGCATTCCGATTTTTTTAAGCTGACTGCCCAGTTCCTTGATGTCAAAACAAAGGAGCTGCTTATTTAAGTCCACATTGGACTGATGGTTAAATACATTAAGAGAGCCTGTTACATAGATCTCCATCTCCGTTGCCAGTTTTTTTCCGACCTTTTCTTCTTGATTTTTTAACATATCGTATAGATCTTGTAAGATAGGCATGTTTTTCGGTTCAGGTTCGTTAAAATACTTCTCATAAATCTTAGGTAAGCACCTGTCTATAACCGACTTTTCCTCTGCTGTCAGTCCGCTTCCTCCAACGACAAGTTCAAGCATAGACATGATGAAGTTTGCCTTGTCTTTTAACGGTGCATCTCCATCGCCGTAGTTCATATTGATGTCAAGGGGATTGAGGTAATCCTTTGATTTACTGCTAACCTTAATGACTTCTCCGTTAAACTGACGCACAAGATTGCCATATTCGCCCTCCGGATCGCAGATGATGACATCATCATCCGTTACCAAAATCGCATTTGCCATTTCACGCTTTGCACTAAAGGACTTACCGCTTCCGGGTGTTCCTAAGATTAACCCATTGGGATTCTTTAATTTCTTTCGATCCGCCATAATCAGGTTATGGCTTAGTGCATTCAGTCCGTAGTATAAGCTGTTGCTTGAATTTATGAAAAGCTCCTCTGTGGTAAACGGTATAAAGACGGCTGTTGATGAGGAAGTTAAGCCTCTGTTAATCTCCAGCTTATTCACGCCAAGAGGAAGTACGCTTACAAGTCCCTGTTCCTGTGCATGATCAAGTCTTTTTAATTTGCAGTTGTGCTTATTGGCAATAGAGCTGATTTGTGCAATGGCGTTTTCCAGTTTCTGTACTGTCCTTGCAAAGTTCATAAAGATAATGGTTACGACAAACATACGCTCATCTCTTGTCTGCAAGTCTTTGAGTAGGCTTTTCACATCTTCACCATAGGTAATTAGGTCTGAGGGTAAAATGTCCATATCATAACCCGCTCTTACCGCCTTTTTGTTTTCCTCAATTCGCATTTTGTCGATGTCGGTATTTTTTCGTTTTACCATCTTAATGGCTTCCGACTGCTCGATTGCCTTGATATGAAAGGAAATATTGATGTTATCATCAATATCCAAAAACTCGGCAAGCATACGGTCTGAAAGTTCACTGGCAAGGATTTGAAAATGGCTTATCGCTCCGATAAACTTCCCGAACTTAAAGTATCTACTCGGTGTAAAGTTAAATTCATCAGGCGTAATGTAGCTTTTGGTGCTTTCTTTTTTCTTTAGGTCTTTGTAGGAAAACTCAAAGGTCTTGCCCGGATTTAATACATCGTGAAGGATTTTCAGCCTTTCTTCTCCATTTAGGCTTTCTGCACGCACGCCCATACTTTTTAGGGAAGATAAGATGTCAATCTCCAGTCTTTCCAGTTTTGAGATTGCCTGCTCCATATTGTCCGCTTCGACGGTAAAAGTAATATACTTTGATTTTCTAAGCCCGTTATTTCCCTTTACAATCTGATTTTTTAGCATCTCTCGAAACTCAAGGCGTATCTCGTCAAAGCCGTCTTTTTTATCCGGTATCTGAATTGCCGACTGCATTTCTTCGTTTCTGCCAAGCTGATTGATATACGAAAGCTCAATCTTGACACTCGGATCAAAGGAATTTAAGAAGTTGGCAAACTGATTAAAAATAAGGTCTCGATCTTCCTCTAAGGCAAGCTGATAGTTAATATCTTCAAAGGCTATGCTTTTACTGAAGTGTTTTTCATCACTCTGGCATATCCCGCTTTTCAACATTCTAAGATAGGGAAGGGTATCTTCTACAGTATGGCGTTTCGGCTCTTTCTTAAAGATAAGGCTCAAAAATCCGTCTTTCTTTTTTTTCATCTTTGTTTTATCTTGCTTTAATTCCTGTTTCTCCTTTCTTAACGCCTTTTCGTTTTGCATGAGCTTTAGCTGCTGAATTTTTCTTTTGCTGTTCAAGGTAAACCTCCTTTCTCACACGCTTTTGCGGTTGGTAAAACTTGTGTAAATAGATATACTTAAAATATTTTTCAAAGGTCAGTCCGTCTTTTTCAAACAGTGTAATGAAAAAAATGGGAAGTGTAGACACGATGAGAAATAGAATCGCTATATCATTTGCTACAAACTTTCTCATAAATAAATAGACCGGTATTCCTACCAGCCCTGCGAGAGTAAATCCGATCAGCTGTCTTTTGGTTAAGTTAAAAGCGACCTTCGTTTTTACTTTCTTTAAGTCTTTCGGGATTGGTACATACGCCATGATTTACCTCCCATCTTCTTTTTCCTTTGACAGCTCCTCCATGTGTTCATATACGGAGCCGATTTCTTCCTGAATAATTGCAAGCTGTTCCTCTGTGCTTTGATTGATTCTTCCCTGCATCAGACAAAAATCATTATGACAATGTCCAACCTTGGTGATTCTTTTGTTTAGCTCTTTCATTTTTTTATGAACTCTGATTCTATCCATCACAAAGGCAATGCCTGTTACAAGAAGTGCTGCTTTCCATATTGTTTTTCTTTTCTTCATACTATCTTTCCTTTCTTTTTTAGTGTGCGTTTAATACACTTTTTGCCAGTGTTCCGCTTTTTAACATCATCAGTCCCAGCAAAATTGCATACCCGAGTATCGTAAAGGTACCGGTATGAATGTCTGTAATCTGTATTGTCTTAACTAATACTGCGTAAATTCCAAGGCAAACCATTAAAAAGAGTCCTTGCAGTCCAAGGGCAAATAGTCCTTTAATGTAGTTTGTTCCGATCTGTCCCCATTCTTTGTTTCCCATTGTCGCAAACGGTATGGCTGAAACCGATGAGTAAACATAGATTTCAAACATTCTTCCGTAAACAACAAGCATGATAACAATGGAGATTCCCTGTATGGCAACTTTAATGAGTGAGGTCTCAAAGAGAATCATAATGAGTTCTCCAAGCCCCTTGTCTTTTAAAGCTTCTACCATCTGAACAATTTGATCTCCAGAAACAACAGCAGAGGTGTTAATCACCCCCGCCGCTTTGTTTACCATACTTTGTGCCACATCAAAGACCGCCATTGAAAATTCAAAGGCATGAGATACTAACCATACAGCAATCCACATCTTGATGATGTATTTGAAAAAGTCAAAGGTGTCCGTATCGTGCATATTGTTCTTTTGCATGACCATATTGATGAGCTCAATACAAAGGACTGCCGTTATGATTAGTCCTGCAATGGGAATAATGACGGAGTCGTTAATACTCTTGATAAAGTTAAATACTTCTCCGTTCCATCCCATAGGAGTTTTTCCTACATCTGCTGCCACTTTCCCAACCTGATTGTTGATGTCAAGAAACATGGACTCTAAGTTTGCTTGGATACCGCCCAGTAGAAGCTCCTTGAAAAATTCTTCTATCTTGTCGAATATCCCAAACATTTCATCGCTCCTTTTCTTCCTACTTTAGTACATTGGCAAGAAGCGGAATGAGTTTTAAGCCGATAAGGACGATACCGCCTCCCGCCATCAATTGCTTCACGCCTTGGCTCTTTGCGCCGGGGTTGTCGTTCCCGTAACCTTCCATCAGGTTGATCACGCCCCACGCACCGAGTCCTGCTCCTACCGCCATTACCAATACTTTCAGTACATCTACTGCCTGTGTAAAAAATTCCATTTTATTCTTCCTCCTTATTTTCTTTCTTCTCAATTTTGTTGTATGACTTCACTACAAAGTTTTTGTAAGTCTTACCGTCTTTTTCACGATCTTTAAAATATCCAAAGATATGAATGAGATCGCCTTTTTCAAAGTCTTTCGCTGTTTCCACCTTTTCACCGTAAGCAGCACAGTTGATATACTCCTTGCCTTTCCCGTACTTCTTTACAAGTGCAAAATTAACGACTTCTACCGTTTCTCCGTCTTTTTCAAAACTTGAGAAAATAGGCTCTGCAACCAAGTTGGCATTGATGTTCATCATTTCCTGCTTCATATTTTTAATTTCTCCTTTTCTTTTCAATAAAAAAAGCGACTGAAAGTTTTATTTTTCAATCGCTCCATAACCCCGATATTAAATTTTCTCTGTCCATTAAGTGGGACTTCTGATCCTGTTCATTCTACCTCCTGATTTTCTGAGTATGAAAAAAGCAGCAAATCTATTTTTAGACTTACTGCATTCTTGTAATAACCGTATCCCTATTCAGTTTTGCTTTTCCTTTTCGCTTCATGTAGCTTTCAATATCAAACAAATTCTTCTTGTCATAGTCCTCAAGGAGTTTGTAATTCTTGTGCTTTGTAATGTCGAATTTATCCGATAGGAAAGGGCGGACACCACGAAGCTGAAAGATACATTTACTGCCGTCCATAACGGTTATTTCGTCTTGGCTCATCAGTTCTTTTCCTGTCTTTTGGTAATTCAGTCCAAAACTCTTTTGATTGCTCCTTGTTTCCGATGTGTTATATAGGTCGATAGTTTCTTTTCCCAGTGTTTCCGAAAGCTCTTTTAGAGTTGTTTTCTCTTTTCCCCCAAGAAACAAGGTACTATCACAGTTGCCAACAATGGTATCCGCATTATCCTTGTAGATTGCCTTTAGCTGAGATTGTGCTTGAAGTATGATACTTGCTGAAATCTCTCTACTTCTGATGGTTGCAATCAGCTTCTCAAACTTTGGAATTAATCCGATGTTTGCAAACTCATCAAGCAGACATCTTACATGAATAGGTAATCTTCCGCCATATACATCATCTGCTTTATCACAGAGTAAGTTAAATAACTGTGAGTACATAATGGATACTACAAAGTTAAAAGTATCATCGGTATCGGAGATAATAACAAAGAGGGCAGTCTTTCGATCTCCCAGTGTATCAAGTTCCAGTTCATCTTCACTCATCAAGTCCCTAAGTTCCTGAATATCAAAGGGAGCAAGCCTTGCACCACAGGAAATTAAAATAGATTTCGCTGTTTTTCCCGCAGCAAGTTTGTACTTTTTATATTGCTTCACCGCAAAGTGTGTAGGCTCTTTCTTTTCCAATGCTTCAAAGAGTCTATCTATCGGAT
>ERZ773027.1759-NODE-1759-length-11175-cov-3.817356_pt1 | contig 11175 bp, 11 predicted proteins | sample MGYA00511032_ERZ773027 | MGnify/ENA primary metagenome ERZ773027 (study PRJEB29015, sample SAMEA2738138) | human oral metagenome | biome: human oral; feature: human-associated habitat; material: saliva | place: China | collected 2190 ... | reverse complement strand
TCAAACCACCTTGAAAGGTTAATAAAAGCATTCGATATTCATTCCAACCATTTATACTTTCTGTATGAAGGAATAATACATCTATAAATATGATATACATTATCATCCACATAAGCTCAAAGGTTCCCCCTGTAATAAAATTAAACTTATATTCTATTTGATTCATCAAGGAACCTTTAAAATAAGATTTAATAATGGAAAGATATTTTATCAACTTAAAACCCCATTTCTTATATATTTTCTCATATACTTAATATATCATATTGGCACGACAACTATATGTCATAATTAGATAAAAAATTTTGAGCTGTTCTTATCAGCTCATTTCTATAATCACGGGGAGATATTATTTTTATACGATTCCCGAAACTTAATAATAAAGCCTGCCATAATCGTTCTTTCGCCGGAACACGAATTGTTACCCTGCACAGCTCCGTCGAAATATTTTCTATAGGGCAATCCGGAAAGTACTCTTCTATCAGTTCACATTCGTCATTCAAAAATTCAGCCTCAATGCAGATACAAGTATCGTAATACTCCTGCTCCGATTTTTGCATAAGAACCTTCACATTCTCATGTTTTGTTATGGATTTTTCCTTATCTATAACAAGATTTTTTATTCTCGCTACCTTGAAAGTTTTATACTTATCCTGAGTTTTTGAATATGTAAACAAATACCATGCGTACCATTTGTAGTGAATTGCCAATGGTTCTACATGTTGCCGGCTTTTCTTTCCTTGTGCATTTTTATAAGCAAAACTAATATAATTTCTATTATCAATTGCCTCTTCTAAAATATTATTCATACTCTGCACTTTAGAATTTTCCTTTGTAACACTAAAATCCCAAAATATTTTTTTCCCTCCTTCTTTTTCAATTATGGCATTATATTTTTCAATAAGTGAATTCAAAGCATTGCTTGAATAAGAAGTAGCAAGACTCTCTAAAGCCTTGATAATGAGATATTGTTCATTATTACGGATGTTCATATTCTTTATCTTATAGTTCTTCATAATAGAATAGCCACCATTTTTTCCATTCAATGAAAATATAGGGATTCCTATATTTGATATACAGATCATATCTCTTTGTATCGTTCTTATGGAAACTCCAAAGTTCTTTGCTAAATAAGCGGCAGTTACACTATCATGATTAAGTAAATATATTATTATTTCTAAAATTCTATCCGTTTTCACAGGAAACTCCTTACCATTCAACTTGCATTTTAAAAACATTTTTTCAATAATAAATCCTTCAAAAAACCGTGTGCTACTATATAAAGTATCATAGCAATTATTCCTTTTCACGGAGACAATTTTGATAAAGATAATTTATAAAATACTTTCTTCAAGAAATCTAACAAGCTCTATTTTTAACCTTTGATACGGCAGGCCCACCACATTTTCGTAATCACCTTCTATATGATCTATATATTTTCCGAAAATTCCCTGTATGCCATAGCCTCCTGCCTTATCGTAAGGTTCTTTTGTGCTTATATATTCTTCCACTTCATCATCGCTCATATTCCTGCAGAATACTTTGGTGGTTTCATGAAAACAGCACTCACGATTTGTGCCGGCTTCAATCAAGGCAACTCCTGTAATAACTTCATGAGAAGTCCCACGAAGTTTTTTTATCATTTTTCTTGCTTCACTTTCATCTGCCGGCTTTCCCAAAATAGTATCTTTGTAAACTATCGTATCGGACGCTATTATCACTTCTCCGCCTGAAAATATATCCGGGTAATTTCCCGACACAAACCTTCCTTTCTTCAACGCCAGATATATTGTGGCATCTTTCGGACTCATGCCGGGGGGAACGATCTCATCAACATAAGCCGGAACAATTACAGGTTTATGACCGTGCACTTCAAGTATTTCCTTTCTTCTCGGCGATTGTGAGGCCAAAATAATCTGAGGTAAAGGTTTATATTTTTGGATGTTTTTACGATTATCTTTCATTTTCTAATCCTCTATATTACAAAAGATTACAAAAGCGGAAGGCAAAGCCTCCCGCTCAAATGACTTTTATACTATTCTTCTTCAGCTTTCGAAGCCTTTTCCTGTGCCGGCTTTGCTTCAGCCTTAGGGGCTTCCACATTTTCCGCACCTGCAGCCTTCTGTGCCTCAGCAGCTTTTTTAGCCGCCGCAGCTTTTTTGGCCGCTTCTATTTTTGCAGGGTCCACTGCCGGAGTTTTTCTTACGCGCTCATTGTGGATTGCACCTGTTGGGCAAACCCTTGCACATGCTCCGCAGTTCTTACACTTTTCAGGATCGATATAAGCCAGGTTGTCTTCGACATGAATTGCATCGAACTTACATACCGTTGTACATTTCCTACATCCGATACAAGCATTATCACAAGCTTTTCTTGCAACTCCGCCCTTATCTGTATTGTGACACTTAACGATAACAACATTCTTAGCCGGGCTGATTCTGATTAAGTTGTTTGGACATGCCTCTGCACATGCTCCACATGCAACGCACTTTTCTTTATCAACGGTCGCAACACCGTCTTCAACATGAATTGCGTCAAAATCACAGGCTGCAACACAGTCACCTAAACTCATACATCCGTAAGGACATGCATTCATTCCGCCGAAAAGCGTTTTTGCAGCCTTACAGGTCTGAATATCGTTATACTGCATGAGTTTCTTTGCAGCTTCTATGGTTCCGTTACACATTACAACTGCAAGTTTCTTATCCTCTGCACCTGCTGATTTTCCAAGAATCTCTGCCAGTTTCTCTGCAACAGAAGGTCCTCCTACAGGACACTTGGTACATGATAATTCATCATCTTCTACTAAAGCGTTAGCGTAGTCATCGCATCCGGCAAAGCCGCATCCTCCGCAGTTAGCTCCCGGAAGTTCCGCACGAAGTAGGGAAAATCTTTCATCTACGGGCACAAAGAACACCTTTGAAGCAAAACTCAAGATGCATGCTGCTATAAGACCAATCGCCACTACAACTAATATTGCCAATACTATTGGATTCATTTAGTTCGCCTCCATCCTATGATACCATTCCTTGAAAGCCCATAAAGCTCAAAGCAAGGATTGCAGCAGTAACTAATGTGATAGGTACTCCTCTGAAAGAAACAGGCATTCTGCTTTCGTCAACCAGCTTGCTTCTAACACCTGCCATGATTACCATAGCAAGCAGAAAACCTATCCCTGCACCAAACGAGTTTACAAGAGCTTGGATATAGTTATAGTTATTATCAATATTTTTGATACAAACTCCCAGTACCGCACAGTTTGTTGTGATAAGAGGCAGGAATACTCCAAGTGACTTGTAAAGTGCAGGCATACTCTTTTTCATAAACATTTCTACCAGCTGTACAAGGGCAGCAATTACCAAAATGAATACTACTGTCTGAAGGTATGCAAGATTAAATTTGAATAGCAGCTGCATTATAGGCCATGTTGCTGCTGTTGCAAGTACCATTACGAAAGTAACGGCAATACCCATTCCTTTTGCGGAATCCAGGTCTTTTGATACTCCTAAGAAAGGACAAATTCCGAGGAACTGTGCCAAAGGATAGTTGCTTACGAGTACCATACTTATGATTATTACGATCAAACTGTTCAGCATGATTACTTAGCTCCTTTCTTAGCAACGAAATAAGTTACAGCTGCCATGATTACTGCATACGAGAAAAATCCGCCGGGAGCCAGATTAAACAGTCCCATTCCCGGAATGTATTTGTCAAACACATGGAATCCAAGCCATGTTCCGTTTCCCAGAAGTTCTCTCATTGAACCCATTAAGAATAGTGCAAAGGTAAAACCGAGGCCCATTCCGATTCCGTCCAAAACAGAATCAAATACAGTATTTTTGTTTGCAAACATCTCAGCACGACCTAAGATGATACAGTTTACTACAATCAACGGGATAAATAATCCAAGTGATGCGTACAGTGCCGGTACATAAGCCTGAAGCAGCAACTGCACCACTGTTACGAATCCGGCGATTACAACAATATAACAGGGGATTCTTACTTTATCCGGAATGATATTCCTCAGCATAGAAATTACCACATTTGAACAAATAAGCACCGCCATGGCTGAAATGCCCATGCCGACACCATTCACCACAGAAGTTGTTACCGCAAGGGTCGGACAGGTTCCAAGCACAAGTACAAGTACCGGGTTTTCCTTAATGAGACCGTTCAGCAAAATCTTTAATCTACTCTGTTTTCCCATTATTTCACACCTCCCATTTCCTTATACTGATGAAGTGCCGCATAAACACCATAGTGAATCGCACTTCCGGAAACAGATGCACCGGTGATGAATTTAATCTGTCCATCATCTTTTACATTTGTTGCCTTAAGTGCCTTAAGACCTTTGTACTGCTTCAGGTAACCGGAATCAAAGTCTTTTGTTCCAAGACCCGGTGTATCTGAGTGGTTTGTCACCTCAACTCCTGTAACAGCACCATTCTTGTCAACGCCTACCATCATCGTAAGTTCTCCACCGAAGGACTTTGTTACACAGGTAGCGACAAAGCCTGCTTTATTATTTGCCACATAAACATCTTTTACATATACTGCACCCGGCTGTTCTACCACAAGTTTGCCCTTGTATTCTGTAAAAGAGTCGGCATCTTTTAAGAGTTCTGTTCTTGTCTTATCTGCTGTAGCCTTTGAATTTTTCTTGATAATCGGATCTGTAATACCGTAAACCAGTGCCAACGCAGCAGTTACAGCCAAACAGATACAAACCAAAACTACAACAGGTGCAATATATTCTTTGTATGTATTACTTTTCATTTTTCTTTGCACCTCCATAAGTTCTCTTAATGACAACTTTATCTATTAGCGGAGTCATCATATTCATGAATAAAATTGCAAAGGATACGCCTTCCGGATAGTTACACCAGATACGAATCACCATGGTAATCACACCGCATCCGATACCGAAAATAAGTCTGCCTTTGTTCATGATAGGAGATGTAACATAGTCAGTTGCACAGAAGAATGCACCGAACATAACTCCTCCGGCACAAACATGGAACACTGCCATCTGAACAGCATTGTAATCGCCTCCCTTAATTCCGTAATATGCCAATGCAAACAGGAATACGGATGCGATAAATGAAACCGGAATGATTGGAGAGATAATTTTCTTCCATATCAGGAATGCTCCGCCGATTAAAATAGCGACTGCACTTACTTCCCCCATTGAGCCTCCAACATATCCTAAGAATAAATCCATGTTGGAAGGAAGTGTTCCCGGCTTGCCTTTTGCGATTTCACTGAGAATTCCGAGAGCTGTAGGTCCTGTCACCGCATCAGAGGCCGCCTGTTTAGGAACCGGCCATGTTGTCATCTGAGTCGTAAATGAAAGCAGGAGAACTATACGACCTACAATAGCAGGGTTTGCAATGTTTCTTCCCAAGCCTCCATAAATCCCCTTTACAACTACGATTGCAGTAAAGCAGCCGATAATTGCCATCCAATATGGAAAGTTCGACGGCAGGTTCATAGCCAAAATAGCACCGGTTACGCAGGCACTTAAATCCTGAACCGTGCTTGTCTTTTTCATTAATTTATTGTATGCGTATTCAAAGAATGCGCTTGCGCCCATACATACCGCTGTCAGTATGATAGGTCTGATTCCGAAAACAACTACACTCATTACGAGGGATGGAACCAGTGCAATCAGAACCATCATCATTGTTTTCTGTGTATCCAAAGCCGTTACCAAATGTGGTGATGAGGATACTGTCAAATTATTATAATAAGTTTTCTTATCCATTACTTAATTCCAGCCTCCTTTACCATTCCTTTTCCAAGCTTATTTATGAAAGCCAAAGGTCTTCTTGCAGGACATACGAATGAGCAACTTCCACATTCCATACACTGCATAACCTGTAAATCCGAAAGAGCCTGGGCATCTTTTCTCTCCCACGCATCTGCATAAGCTGTAGGCAGAAGGTCAAACGGACAGGCCTGGTGACATCTGCCGCAGTTAATACAAGCTGTTTCTTCCGGAATATAAGCCTGTTTTTCAGAGAAAGCCAAAATTGCGTTATTGTTCTTCACCACCGGCATTTCATCGGAGAAAATAGCTCTCCCCATCATAGGACCGCCCATTAAAATCTTATTCGGGTCCTCCTTATATCCTCCACAGAACTCAACAATATCATGAATCTGAGCTCCGATTGGTGCAATAATGTTCTTAGGCTCGGAAACAGAATCGCCGTCAACGGTCATTCTCTTCTTAATAAGAGGAACTCCGTCCTTTAGATACTGACCGAGGAATGCAATTGATGTAACATTGGAAACGATAACACCCAAATCCGCCGGAAGTACCCCTGCAGGACAGTGCTTGCCTGTTATTTCGTAAATCAGAACCCTCTCAGCTCCTTTCGGATAACGAGCCTGAAGCTCAAAAGTATGCATGTTTGAAAGTCCCTGCTCCTCAAATAACTTGTTGAAGTTTGCAATAGCATCTTTCTTATTATCCTCGATTCCTATATAGCAATCTTCAAGTTCCAAATATTTCATTACTGCCAATGCTCCATCGATGACATTCTGTGCATCTTCTAACATTGTCCTGTGGTCGGAAGTGATGAAGGGTTCGCACTCGGCACCGTTGATAATCAGAGATTTAACCTCATCTCTGTTCTTCGGATTGAACTTAATGTGTGTCGGAAAAGACGCTCCTCCCAAACCGACAAGACCGCTTGCTCTTGTGGCTGCAACAAAACTTGCCAAATCAGTAACTTCCGGAGTTTTAATATCTTCTGCCAACTCTTGTTTCTTGTCAGTTTCTATAACAACCAGTGTGTCATTTCCACCCATTGCATTACGCTGTGTCTCGATACCGGTGACCTTACCGGAAACACTTGAGTGAATAGGAGAGCTTACAAAAGCTTCCGTATCTCCGATAATTTGACCAACCTTCACCTCGTCGCCCCTCTTGACCTGTGGCTGACATGGTGCTCCGATATGCTGAGACATGGAAATCTTAACAATATCAGGAATTGGCATCACCTCGGTTTCACGACCGGCCGTATTCTTATAGTGACCTGCGTCAATGCTATGCAAATGTTTTGCATTAGAACTCATATTGAAACCTTCCTTTCTAAAATTTATTCCAATTATTCCATATAATCATACGGATAAATTATACACCGTGACTGTACAAAAAGCACTACCCAAAATAAACTTTTTAAAACAAAAAAAAGTTTTTTTTGGGTGAGTCGATTTTGTCGTTAGATTTTTATCAAATTAAATTGTTTTCAAGCTAATCACTTGTACTATAGGTAAAAACATCCCGCAGCCTTAAATGCTTCCTTCACCTGACCTCTACTCACCCGATTTTTATTCCATCGGTAAAATAGGTCTTGAGACGGTGTACCGTCCCTAATCATCGCTATTATCTAATCCCACTGACACCTTCTTTTCGGGACTGATTCCAATTATCTTCTCCCCTCTCCCATAGAGGTCTATCAGATAATCAACAATCTCCCGAGTAAATTTTTCCCCGGGGCAGATTACAGGGATTCCCGGCGGATATGGAACTATCGGCAGTGCGCACACTTTCCCTGCTGCATCCTCAAGCTTCACTGATTTTTTGTGACGGGGAATATCTGTTTTATCCGGATTCAATCTCATAATATCTGCCAGACTCTTAGTCTTTTCCCCTGCCGTTTCTTTATTCAAAGAAATCACAGATTTAGTTATGCCCTTCCCCAAATAGCTTTCAGGCTTGAGTGTGCCTTTCTCCAAAAATTTTTCAGACGTCGGCATTTCTCTATCTGAAGTATATTTAGATTTTGACCTGCTTTCCAAAGTTTCCAAAGCATCCAGCAGTCTTTCAAAATCACTTCTGTCGTTACCTATTCCCGTCATACACATAACCAGATTTCCTGAGGTGAGTTCCGGGAAAATCCCTGCATCTGTCAGATGTTTTTCCAGCTCATATCCATCATAGCCTAAACACAAAGCATCCAAATTTATCTTTGAAAAATCCAACATGTTATTTCTGACCACTGAAATTCCGTCAATTTCTGAAACTTTTTCGTAAAAGAATGTTAAATTGTTCATCCATGTCTTAAAAAGCTCATCGCCATGTTTCAAAATTATGTCTGCATTCACATCCAAAGAACACATCAGAAGATACGAGGGACTGCTGCTCTCCATTTTCTGCAAATTGCTCTCCAAAACATCAAGGTCAATCTCGGGATTCACTACATTTAAAATAGCAGATTGGGTAAATGTGCACAGAGTTTTGTGCGTGCTGTTGATGACAATATCCGCGCCTTGTGATTCTGCTGATTTCGGTAGCAGCCCGTTTTTCAGATAATTTTCAAAGGGCTTGAGGTGTGCACCGTGAGCCTGATCCACGATTAAAATAATGTTCTTATCATGGCAAAGTTTTGATATGGCCTCTATATCACTGCAAATTCCATAGTAATTAGGGCTCGGTAAAATAAGTACCTTTGCTTCCGGATTTTCCCTTATAGCCTTTGCCACCTCAGTCTTTGTAACTTCACCTGTTATTCCGGCATTTTCAATCAACTCCGGCTTGATGTAAACCGGCTGTGCACCTGCCATTTCAACTCCTGCAAAAATCGATTTGTGACAATTTCTTGCCATGATAACCTGTTCTCCCCTAGCTGCACAGGTCATAATTGAGGCTATAAGCCCTCCGGTGGAGCCGTTAACTAAAAGATAAGTTTCACGGCTTCCATATATCTCTTTGTACTTATTCATGGTTTCACGAATTATAGATTCAGGCTTGAAAAGATTGTCTGCCCCATCTATTTCGGTAATATCAAAGTCTGCCATATTGCTGATAAAACGGCTGTAACCCAGTTTCTCAAATATCCTGCTCCCCTTGTGTCCCGGCATATGAAATGAAACCGTATCCTTTTTTCTGTGCCTTATTAAAAAAGTTGAAATCGATTTATCCATTTATCTTTTCCTCAATCATAAATTGAACTTATTTCTTCATTTTGTCTAATGTAATTTGTCCGTTGCGATCTTCACTGTCTGCATGTATAATTTCCGGTATTTATACGATCGGGCTGAATACTCTCAAAATAGCTGCAATAGCTGTATCAAACCATTTTCCCTCCAAAACACTTTCAGTAATTTCACGGGATATTTTAAAAGTTTTCTCATAATCTTCTCTGATGTCTTTTATTGTGCTGCTTTCGGCAAGAAATGTTCCACACTCAAAGTGAAGATACAGACTCCTATAATCAATATTAATAGTTCCGACTACAGCCACCTTATCATCACTGACAAAACTCTTTGCATGTATGAACCCCGGTGCATACTCATAAATTTTAACCCCGGCATGAATTAAATTTCCGTAATACGACCGCGACAGAAAGAATACTACCTTCTTATCCGGAATTCCCGGAGTTACAATTCTAACATTCACACCCCGTTTTGCCGCCAGCTTAAGTGCCGTCTCCATTTCATTATCAATAATTAAATATGGCGTGTATATGTACACATAGTTTTTAGCACTGTTTAGAATTTCAAGATAAACATTTTCACTGAGATTCTCTTCATCCAAAGGCGTATCTGAAAACGGCTGAACGACTCCATCGCTTTGGAAAGGCTCTTTATGGTGAACATGCACTCCGTAAGGTTCATAATTATCCTCTGTTTTTCTAAAGGAGTTCCACATATTCAAAAACATCACGGTTAGGTTCCATACTGCATTGCCCTCCAGTCTGATGCCGCTATCCTTCCAGTGACCTAATTTTGAGGTCAGATTAACATATTCATCCCCTATATTTGCACCGCCGTTGTAGCCTATATATCCATCTATTATACAGATTTTTCTATGATCTCTATTGTTGTAAACCAGTGACAAAAAAGGTTTCATGGGATTAAACACGACCACTTCGATACCATCTTTTTTCAGTTTCTTTACAAAATTCATGGGTAAATGGTTGATTGAACCGATGTCATCATATATTATGCGAATTTCCACTCCCTCTTTCGCCTTTGATTTCAAAATTTCATATATTTCATTCCAGAGTCTGCCTTTTTTTATGATGAAGTATTCCAGAAAAATAAAGTGTTGTGCTTTTTTCATATCATCAATCATAGAATTGAAAAATTTCTCTCCAAGTTCAAAATACTTGCTGGAAGTTTCGCTCCAAGCAGGATAAATACCCTCTTTGCTTATATAATCAATAGTTGCTGCTCTCCTGACATCTTTACAAATCTTCTCAATATCATCTTTTTGTCTCAAATAAAATCTATGGGAATTTTCTATAGGATCAATCTTTTTCTTTATCCCCTTACCGGGTCGTTTGTTACCAAACATAATATATAAGGCACCGCCGAGTATCGGAAAAACTGCAATTAAAATAATCCAGCCTATTTTATAAGCCGGATTATAATCTCGCCAAACGATATAAATTGCCGAAATCACAGTTACTCCTTTAAAAATGAAGCCAACCCAATCCGCATAATTAACCAGCTCAAAAATCATAGTGCATAAATAAAACAGCTGCAGCAATATGAACAAAGCAGTTATCGTGAAACGATTAAATATACCATTAAATATTTTTCCAAAAAAGTTTCTCATATCCCATCACCCAAATGAAATTATAAACATAAGTCTTCAAGTCTTGTCATCTTTGTATACAGGACATTACAAATTCTATTTTTTAATTTTTTCTATACCACCCATATACTTTCTAAGCACTTCCGGAATTACTACGCTTCCGTCTTCCTGTTGAAAATTCTCTAAAATTGCAGCTGTAGTACGACCCACTGCGAGCCCCGAACCGTTTAATGTATGAACAAATTCAGGTTTCCCCCCATCCCTTCTAAATCTGATATTGGCATATTCCAAAATTTAGAACCTATTAACTCATATTCTCCTGTCATATTTTCTTTAAATACAACAAATAGAAATCTTTTTTCATAAAAATAATTATATGCGGTAAACCTTATTTCAACAAGCAAAAGTTTTTCTGTGATATGGGTGGTAGATTGGTTTTCTATGATGGACTATTAGGTTAGTTTTTAGCAAAAAAAAAGAGTTAATGTGATTTATTTAATTCTTTTGTTGTATATTTTTGATGGTTAGCGATTAAAATCGTAAGAGATATGAAAAAATTCAAATAATTATGAAAAAAGAGATAAAAAAGCTGATAAATGTATTGACAGGAAGTGGAGAGATAGAGTAAT
>ERZ773027.1756-NODE-1756-length-11176-cov-2.366694_pt1 | contig 11176 bp, 3 predicted proteins | sample MGYA00511032_ERZ773027 | MGnify/ENA primary metagenome ERZ773027 (study PRJEB29015, sample SAMEA2738138) | human oral metagenome | biome: human oral; feature: human-associated habitat; material: saliva | place: China | collected 2190 ... | reverse complement strand
TCAGTGATCAAAGTTAATATAACTAAGCTTGTGGCAGAGATTTATGAAAAGAAGATGACTTTTTCCTATTTGTAATTTGTCTGAATATATCATAGAGTAGAGACAACAACAGAAAAAGGATGATTGATATAGATGGAAAATAAGGTACGTTTTAAACTACACAAGGTTAAGAAAAACTGGGTAACTATCGGGGTGACCACTCTCTCAATGGTTGCCTTGGCAGGTGGAAGTCTCCTAGCTCAAGGAAAAGTAGAGGCCGATGAGACGAGCTCACCTAACGGTGACGGCTTGCAGCAACTGAGTGAGGATGGGACTGCCAGTCTAGTGACGACAACAACTGTTACTGAGCAAGCTAGTGCTCAAGCAAGTGTGTCAGCAGTAGCAACAGCCAGCGTAAGTCACGAAACAAGCACTCAGGTGGTAGCAAGTGCGGTTAGCCAAGAGACAACTGCTCAAGCACAAATTAGTCAAGTTGCCAGTCGGGAAGTGGCAGTTTCTTCACAAACTCAAGTTAGCACCCAAAAAACTCAGACTGTTGAACAGGCCCCACAAGGTCAGGCAACAACACAGGCAGCTGTTGAGGAAAGAACACAAGCCATTCCTAGAGTATTGACCAATGCAGCGCCATCAATTGCCACACGCGCTGCTGACAGCACTATTCGTATCAATGCCAACCGCAATACTAACATCACGATTACGGCCAGCGGTACGACACCAAATGTAACCATTATCACAGGGCCAAACACGCCTAAACCAAACGTGACGGTGACAAGTCCAAATGGCACAAGACCAAATGTGACCATTGTAACGCAGCCAAATCAACCCAACAAACCTGTTCAGCCAAATCAACCAAACAAACCTGTTCAACCAAGTTAACCGTCTCAACCTAACAAGCCGGTCCAACCAAATCAGCCAAGTCTTGACTATAAACCAGTAGCCTCTAACTTGAAGACTATCGATGGCAAGCAGTATTATGTTGAAAATGGCGTTGTGAAAAAGAACACAGCGATTGAACTTGATGGTCGTCTTTATTATTTCGATGAAACTGGGGCGATGGTAGATCAAAGTAAACCTTTGTATCGTGCCGATGCCATTCCAAATAACTCTATCTATGCGGTTTATAACCAGGCCTACGACACGTCAAGCAAGAGTTTTGAACACTTGGACAATTTCTTGACGGCTGATAGCTGGTACCGTCCAAAACAGATCTTGAGGGACGGGAAAAATTGGACAGCTTCAACTGAGAAAGATTATCGTCCCCTTTTGATGACTTGGTGGCCAGACAAGGTGACACAAGTCAACTACCTCAACTATATGAGCCAACAAGGGTTTGGTAATAAGACCTATACGACAGATATGATGAGCTATGACTTGGCAGTTGCTGCCGAAACGGTTCAACGAGGAATCGAGGAACGTATCGGTCGTGAGGGCAATACCACTTGGCTTCGCCAGTTGATGTCAGATTTCATCAAAACACAGCCTGGCTGGAACTCTGAGAGTGAGGACAATCTCTTAGTTGGTAAGGACCACTTGCAAGGAGGAGCTCTGACCTTCCTCAATAATAGTACGACAAGTCATGCCAATTCAGATTTCCGTCTCATGAACCGCACACCGACTAACCAAACGGGGACACGCAAATATCATATTGACCGTTCAAATGGTGGTTACGAGTTGCTCTTGGCTAACGATATCGACAACTCTAACCCAGCTGTTCAGGCCGAGCAACTAAACTGGCTCCACTACATCATGAACATTGGTTCTATCCTTGGCAATGATCCAAGTGCCAACTTTGACGGTGTTCGTATCGATGCGGTGGACAATGTGGATGCGGACCTCTTGCAGATTGCTTCTGACTACTTCAAGGAAAAATACCGTGTCGCAGACAATGAAGCCAACGCTATTGCCCACTTGTCAATCCTTGAAGCTTGGTCTTACAACGACCATCAATACAACAAGGATACCAAGGGTGCTCAGTTGTCCATTGACAATCCGCTACGTGAAACGCTTTTGACGACTTTCTTGCGTAAGAGCAATTACCGTGGCAGCTTGGAGCGTGTCATTACTAACTCTCTTAACAATCGTTCAAGTGAGCAGAAACACACGCCACGTGATGCCAATTATATTTTCGTGCGTGCCCATGATAGTGAAGTGCAAGCTGTTTTGGCCAATATCATCAGCAAGCAGATTAATCCAAAAACAGATGGTTTCACCTTCACTATGGATGAGCTCAAACAGGCTTTTGAAATCTACAATGCGGACATGCGCAAGGCTGATAAAAAGTACACCCAGTACAATATCCCAGCTGCCTATGCCACAATGTTGACCAACAAGGACAGTATCACTCGTGTTTACTACGGGGACCTCTTTACCGACGATGGCCAATACATGGCTCAAAAATCACCATACTATAATGCCATCGATGCCCTGCTCCGTGCTCGTATTAAATATGTAGCAGGTGGTCAAGACATGAAGGTTACTAAGCTTAATGGCTATGAAATCATGTCATCTGTGCGTTATGGTAAAGGAGCAGAAGAAGCCAACCAGCTTGGTACTGCCGAAACACGCAACCAAGGAATGCTCGTCCTTACAGCCAACCGTCCAGATATGAAGTTGGGAACAAATGACCGTTTGGTGGTCAATATGGGAGCTGCCCACAAAAATCAGGCTTACCGTCCATTGCTTCTCAGCAAATCGACAGGGCTTGCAACCTACCTCAAGGATGCTGATGTGCCAGCTGGATTGGTTCGCTATACGGACAATCAAGGGAACTTGACCTTCACAGCAGACGATATTACTGGTCATTCAACCGTTGAAGTTTCAGGTTATTTGGCAGTTTGGGTGCCAGTCGGTGCTTCTGAAAACCAAGATGCCCGCACCAAGGCTTCGACGACCAAGAAGGGTGAGCAGGTCTTTGAATCATCAGCAGCTCTTGACTCACAGGTCATTTACGAAGGTTTCTCAAACTTCCAAGATTTCGTTAAGACCCCAAGTCAGTACACCAACCGTGTTATTGCACAAAACGCCAAACTTTTCAAGGAGTGGGGAATCACTTCCTTTGAATTTGCGCCACAATACGTGTCTAGCAAAGACGGCACTTTCTTGGATTCTATCATTGAAAATGGCTACGCCTTCGAGGACCGTTACGATATTGCCATGAGCAAGAACAACAAATACGGTTCACTCAAAGACCTCATGGATGCTCTTCGTGCCCTTCACGCTGAAGGTATCTCAGCCATTGCTGACTGGGTTCCAGATCAAATTTACAATCTTCCTGGAAAAGAAGTGGTAACAGCCTCACGTACCAACAGCTACGGCACACCACGTCCAAATGCCGAAATCTACAATAGTCTCTACGCAGCTAAAACACGTACCTTTGGAAATGACTTCCAAGGCAAGTACGGTGGTGCCTTCCTTGATGAATTGAAGGCAAAATACCCAGCTATCTTTGAGCGCGTGCAGATTTCAAACGGCCGTAAATTGACTACCAATGAGAAAATCACGCAATGGTCAGCCAAGTATTTCAATGGAAGCAATATCCAAGGTACTGGAGCTCGCTATGTCTTGCAAGATAACGCTACAAACCAATACTTCAACCTGAAAGCAGGTCAAACCTTCCTTCCTAAACAAATGACAGAAATCACAGCAACTGGTTTCCGTAGGGTTGGAGATAAGGTCCAATACCTCTCAACGAGTGGCTACCTTGCCAAGAATACCTTCATTCAAGTCGGTGCCAACCAGTGGTATTACTTTGATAAGAACGGCAACATGGTCACAGGTGAACAGGTCATTGATGGTAAGAAATATTTCTTCCTAGACAATGGTCTCCAGCTACGTCATGTCCTTCGCCAAGGCAGTGATGGTCACGTCTATTACTACGATCCTAAAGGGGTTCAGGCCTTTAACGGATTCTACGACTTTGCAGGTCCTCGCCAAGATGTTCGCTATTTCGATGGCAACGGTCAAATGTATCGTGGCCTCCACGACATGTATGGCACAACCTTCTATTTTGATGAAAAGACTGGTATTCAAGCCAAAGACAAGTTCATCCGTTTTGCGGATGGACGCACGCGTTACTTCATCCCAGATACAGGAAATCTCGCAGTCAACCGATTTGCGCAAAATCCTGAGAACAAGGCTTGGTATTACCTCGATAGCAACGGTTATGCCGTGACAGGACTCCAAACCATTAACGGTAAGCAGTATTACTTTGACAATGAAGGCCGTCAGGTTAAGGGACACTTTGTCACTATCAATAACCAACGTTACTTCCTTGATGGCGATAGCGGTGAAATTGCTCGTTCACGCTTTGTGACGGAAAACAACAAGTGGTACTATGTCGATGGCAATGGTAAACTGGTTAAAGGTGCTCAGGTCATCAACGGTAATCACTATTATTTCAACAATGATTATAGCCAAGTCAAGGGTGCCTGGGCCAACGGCCGTTACTATGATGGTGACTCAGGTCAGGCCGTAACCAACCGCTTTGTCCAAGTTGGTGCCAACAAATGGGCTTACCTCAACCAAAATGGTCAAAAGGTAGTTGGTCTCCAGCATATCAATGGTAAACTTTACTACTTTGAAGGTAACGGTGTCCAAGCTAAAGGGAAACTTCTGACATACAGAGGCAAGAAATACTACTTTGATGCCAATAGTGGTGAAGCCGTAACCAATCGCTTTATCCAAGTTTCTCGCGGTGTTTGGTATTACTTTAACGCCTCAGGCCAAGCCGTAACAGGTGAACAAGTCATCAACGGTCAACACCTCTACTTCGACGCTTCTGGTCGTCAGGTCAAAGGCCGTTACGTCTGGGTTAAAGGCCAACGCCGTTACTATGACGCCAATACTGGAGCTTGGGTCAGAAAACGATAAGTAGGTAGAAAAAATGTATTTTTGGGACTATCCCAGAAGCTTATAGATTGAAAATCAGTAGCTTTCCACATAATTTCAAAACTTTTAAGTACTTGAAGTATTTTCCTTCAAGTACTTTTCTTTTATCATTTCCCCTCGAAATGTCTAGTGGATTGTAAACAAACAATGAGTTTGATTAATAGATTCCTAAATAAACTACTTACTTTCGCTTTAAACTATACTCAGTCCTCTAATGAAGGGGGAGCTAAAATGGCTAAACATCGGATTTTCTGTGTGAGTTTAAGAAAATCCGAACATATTTTTGGTAACGTTTTCTAACATATAAAAGCTATTGGTATCTATCTTAGGCTTGTTTTTTTAAATGGATTATGGGCAGAAGGTTAGTCTTATGAGATTAGGGTTATGTATCTGTAATTGTATTCGTTTCCAAAATCCCTTAACATAGTATAGAGAAATAAAGTTATATTGAAAGGTGTATGTTATGGAAAAGAAAGTTGGATTTAAGTTGCACAAGGTCAAGAAAAACTGGGTGACTATTGGAGTTAGTACGCTGTCGATGGTTGCACTTGCGGGTGGAGCCCTTTTAGCGGACCAATCGGCACAAGCAGATGAAGTGTCTCTTCCTAATGGTGACGGTTTTGAACAAACAGATGCAGGCATTGAGTCAAGTGCTTCATTGATTAATGAAAGCTATTCGCCAACCTTGACGGAAGATGCTGGCCATTTGTCAGCGGTGTCATCTAACTATGGCAGTCAAACAAGCTCAGGCTACGAGTCTTCATCATCTGTCTCAACAGGAGGCTCATCACAGACTGTGGTAGGTGGTGGATCTGGTCAAGTCAGTTCGTCACAATCTTCTCAAGTAGTAGGAACACAAAACTCTAATTCATCACAAACGGGTTCTGCTTACCAATCAAGTAGCAGTTCGGCATCAGTAAGTGCTAGTGCGTCAAGCTCATCAAGCTCATCAAGCTCAGCTTGGTATTCTTACTCGTCTTCATCATCATGGTCTTCATCATCGTCAGCTAGCGGTTTTGCGACAATTACGACAAGTTCGTCTGACTCAAACGGCATTCATTGGAATGGTGGTCGAAACACGACGATTACCATCACGGCTTCAGGAACAACGCCGAATGTTACTATCGTTTCGAATTCAAATAAACTGTTTCCAAACGTGACAGTAGGTCATTCAAATGGTTCAAATGCTAATGTCACTATCATTTCACAAGGTAACCAGCAAAATAACTCAGGTTACCAAATCATCACAGGTGAGACTAAACCAAGTGTTGATTCGAACAATGCCAAGTCTTCATTTGTCCGTGTAGGCGAAAATCAATGGTATTATTACGACCAATATGGCCAAAAGGTCAAAGGTGAAAAGGTTATCGATGGTAAGGCTTATTACTTCCTTGAAAATGGTCTTCAAGCTCGTGACTCACTTGTTAAAGGTAGCGATGGCTACACTTATTATTACGATAAAAATGGTGTGAAAGCTATCAACGGCTTCTACGATTTTGCAGGTTATCGTAAGGATGTACGCTATTTCGATTGTTATGGTCACATGGCTACTGGTCTCCTTGAAATGGGTAGCACAACCTTCTACTTTGATACACAAACAGGTATCCAAGCTAAAGACAAGTTTATTCGCTTCTCAGATGGCCGTATCCGTTACTTCATCCCTGATACTGGTAATATGGCTGTAAATACCTTTGTTCAAAATAAAGAAAACCAAGCTTGGTACTACCTTGATGAACATGGTTACGCTGTGACAGGAAAACGTATCATCAATGGTAAAGAATACTGCTTTGACTCAGAAGGCCGTCAAATCAAAGGTCAGATGATGCAACAAGGCAACAAGCAATACTACATTTCTGCCCAAACAGGTGAAATGGCTGTTTCACGCTTTATCTTTGAAAATAACAACTGGTATTATGCGGATGCTTTTGGTTGCCTCGTTCAAGGTGCAAAAGTGATTGATGGTAAACTCTATTACTTCAATAAAGACCATAGCCAGCTAAAAGGTGGCTGGGCTGAAGGACGTTACTATGATGCCGTCACTGGTCAAGCAGTCATCAACCAATTCATTCAAATTGCGGCTAACCAATGGGCTTACCTTAACCAAGATGGTCACAAAGTAACAGGGCTTCAAAATATTAACAATAAAGTTTACTATTTTGGTAGCAATGGTGCTCAAGTCAAAGGTAAATTGCTCACTGTCCAAGGTAAGAAATGTTACTTTGATGCCCACACTGGTGAGCAAGTGGTAAACCGCTTTGTCGAAGCTGGACGTGGTTGCTGGTATTACTTTAACTCAGCTGGCCAAGCAGTGACTGGACAACAGGTCATCAATGGCAAACAACTTTACTTCGACGGTTCAGGTCGTCAAGTGAAAGGACGTTATGTCTATGTTGGTGGTAAACGCCTCTTCTGCGATGCCAAAACTGGTGAATTGAGACAGCGTCGCTAATTAATATGTACTTTAAAATCTAGAGAGAATTTTTCCTTTTCCTATCTAAATTATTATTATTTTCCTATCATAACTCTAGATGATTAAATAGACGAAAAAGCCAGCGTTTGCTGGTTTTTTTAGTGAAGATAAGGTTTTGCTGTTTGTTTAGGTGATTTTTCACGCTTAAATCCTAATAATTTTGTCCCTCTCATATTCAAAAGAAGGAGCCATAGACGTGTTATAAAGGGTATTATATTTGTATGTAGAAAATAGAGTTAGGGGTAGTTATGGGGAACTATCTTCGTTAAACTCAAGGTGTAACTGGCTTTTTAGAGGAGGAAAATCATGCTTATCTTGGCTTGGATTATCATTGTCATATTATTTCTTTTAATTTCGAATTATTACATTTATAAAACAGATTCCAGAACACGAAAAAAGCATTCCTCTATGCAATTATTAAAACCATAGGTGCATTTTTCACTAGTAGGTGGTAGTAAATAGAAAGTGAGTAAAAACACCAATCAAGAGTTTTTCGGACTACCAAACATGGAAAGCAGCGCAACCTCCTAACCCATTAGCCACACATGCTTTCACAGTCATTCGCTAATACCTCCCACAAAGCCTTTATTTCATCTTAGAAATGAAGGTTTTTTTATTTAAAATTACATTAATTTTGTAGGATAATTCTACCGTCTACAAAAGTCTAGCTCCTAACGATTATAGTTGTTTTTATCTTATTCTTAGTGCATTTATTCACAATAGGCATATATTAGGCCAATTATTAAAGGACCTTTTCTGAGAAAACGAAGCTAGATACATTAAGCTGACATTATAGTTGTGTAATTGTATTCCCTTGTCAAATAGCTTATGATAGAAGTAATATAAGGGAAAAAGGTAAATATTATGGAACAAAAAGTACGCTTTAAAATGCATAAAGTGAAGAAGAACTGGGTGACTATTGGGGTGACAGCACTCTCAATGGTTACTGTTGCTGGTGGAACCTTGTTGGCGGATCAACAGGTTCAGGCCGATGAGCAAAATCCTGCGAATCAGTCGGGTGATAGCAGTCAGGATTTGCTTCAAGAAACGCCTGCCACAACTAATGATGCAGCAACTACGGTAGCACCAACTATCACAGCAGATGCTAATACTGCTAGCGTCAACATCCCTGTCGCAGACGCCACTAGCACGACAACAGCTGTCACAGATAGAGCAGCAGCACCTACCACAAACGCAGCAACAGTTGACACCAACTCAGGTCAAGCAGCACCAAGCACAAATGTGCAACCAGCTGCAGCTGATACGAGTGCTACAACTACAGATACAACTAACAATACTACAACAGCCACTACAGACCGTGCAGCAACAACGGATACGGCAAATACAGAAGCTCGTACACGTAGTCGTCGTGCCTTGGCAGAAACTCGAGAAGCCAACACCAACACAGCGACTGGTATCCAATGGATCAACGGTAAACAATACTATGTCAATAGTGACGGTAGTGTGCGTAAGAACTTCGTCTTTGAGCAAGACGGTAAGTCTTATTACTTTGATGCTGAAACAGGGGCTCTTGCGACCAAGTCACAGGATGAATTTTCAACAGAACCTATCAAGGCGACTGTGGATTTTTCATCTGGAAACCAGCTCTACAAAAACGATGACAAATCTTTGGACCAGCTTGACACCTTCATCACAGCCGATGCTTGGTATCGTCCAAAGAGCATTCTCAAGGATGGGAAGACTTGGACAGCTTCAACTGAAGCGGACAAACGTCCTCTATTGATGGTTTGGTGGCCTGATAAGTCTACTCAGGTCAACTACCTTAACTACATGCAAAATCAAGGTCTTGGTGCAGGGTCATTTTCAACCAACTCTAGTCAGGAAAGTCTAAATCAAGCTGCCAAGATGGTTCAGACTAAGATTGAAGAACGTATCGCGCGTGAAGGTAATACCAACTGGTTGCGTACAAGTATCGACCAGTTCATCAAGACTCAGCCAGGTTGGAATAGTAGCACTGAAAATAGTTCATACGACCACTTGCAAGGTGGACAGTTGCTCTTTAACAACAGTAAGGGTGATACTGGCAACCGTACGAGCCACGCGAACTCTGACTATCGTTTGCTTAACCGCACACCGACTAACCAAACGGGTACACGTAAGTACTTCAAGGACAATTCTATCGGTGGTCTTGAGTTCTTGCTTGCCAACGATATTGATAACTCAAACCCAGCTGTTCAGGCAGAACAACTTAACTGGCTCCACTTTATGATGAATATCGGAAGCATCATGGCCAATGACCCAACAGCCAACTTTGACGGTTTGCGTGTCGATGCCTTGGACAATGTGGATGCTGACCTTCTCCAAATCGCTTCAGATTACTTCAAAGCAGCCTATGGTGTTGACAAGTCTGAAGCTAATGCAATTAAGCACTTATCATACTTGGAAGCTTGGTCTGCTAACGACCCATACTACAACAAGGATACTAAAGGGGCACAACTGCCGATTGATAATGCCCTTCGTAATGCCCTTACCAACCTCTTGATGCGTGATAAAAATACACGTATGCAGCTTGGGGACATGACGGCCTTCATCAACAGTAGTTTGAATCCACGTGGTGCCAACGATAAAAACGGTGAACGTATGGCTAACTATATTTTCACCCGTGCCCACGATACTGAAGCGCAAACCATTATCCAACGTATCATCCGTGATCGTATTAACCCAAATTTGTTTGGTTACAATTTCACCCGTGAGGAAATCAAGAAAGCCTTCGAGATCTACAATGAGGATATTGATAAGGCTCACAAGACTTATGCATCATACAACTTGCCATCTGTCTATGCCCTCATGTTGACCAATAAGGACTCTGTAACACGTGTTTATTACGGTGACCTCTATCGTGAGGATGGTCACTACATGGCTAAAAAGACGCCTTACTTTGATGCTATCGACACCCTCTTGCGTGCCCGTATCAAGTATGTAGCTGGTGGTCAAGACATGGAAGTGAAGAAAGTCGGAAATGATGGACTCTTGACATCTGTTCGTTATGGTAAAGGTGCCAATAACAGAACTGATTGGGGAACTTCTGAAACCCGTACGCAAGGGATGGGTGTCATCATGACCAACAACTATGATTTCCGCTTGGGTAGCAATGAAACTGTAACGATGAACATGGGTAGAGCTCACCGTAATCAGCTTTATCGCCCATTGCTTTTGACAACAAAAGACGGTATAGCAACCTACCTCAACGATTCTGATGTGCCTAAAAACCTTCTTAAACGCACTGACTGGAATGGGAACTTGACCTTCAATGCCAATGATATTTTTGGTGTGGAAAATGTGCAAGTATCAGGTTACCTCGGTGTCTGGGTACCAGTCGGGGCTAAGGCTAACCAAGACGCACGTACACAGCCAAGTAACCGTGCCAATAGCGACGGTCAAGTTTACAAGTCTTCAGCAGCCCTTGATTCGCAAGTCATGTATGAAGCCTTCTCAAACTTCCAAGCTTTTGCGGACGATCAGCCAGAACTCTACATGAACCGTGTCTTGGCTAAGCACACTGACTTGCTCAAAGCTTGGGGTGTTACGTCTGTTGGACTTCCACCACAGTACGTTTCAAGTAAGGATGGTACCTTCCTTGATTCAACAATTGACAATGGTTATGCCTTTGATGACCGTTATGATATGGCCTTGAGTCAAAATAACAAGTACGGCTCACTTGAGGATCTCCTTAACGTCCTTCGAGCTCTGCACAAAGACGGTATTCAAGCCATTGCTGACTGGGTGCCAGACCAAATCTATAACCTTCCAGGAAAAGAAGTAGTTAATGCCACACGTGTTAACGGCTACGGTTATCAC
>ERZ773027.1752-NODE-1752-length-11182-cov-10.183607_pt1 | contig 11182 bp, 8 predicted proteins | sample MGYA00511032_ERZ773027 | MGnify/ENA primary metagenome ERZ773027 (study PRJEB29015, sample SAMEA2738138) | human oral metagenome | biome: human oral; feature: human-associated habitat; material: saliva | place: China | collected 2190 ... | reverse complement strand
TCACAAAGGTTGGTACACCAAAGTGGTTTGAAATCCAAGTTTCGTGTGGTGAACCAAAGTCATCTCCATGCTCAAGATGTTCGTAGTCAGCATCTGCATCATTTTCATGCTCTTGCAAGAGATCAATGGCTTCATCGTAAGTAATACGTTTGAACGGCTCAGCAATATAACGTTTCAAGAGCTCTGTATCACGCTCCAAGGTTTCCAAGGCTTGAGGAGCACGATCTAGAACACCTTGAAGCAAAGCTTTAACATAAGCTTCTTGCAAGTCAAGTGACTCGTCGTGTGTCAAGTATGAATACTCCGCATCCATCATCCAGAACTCTGTCAAGTGACGGCGAGTCTTAGATTTCTCTGCACGGAATACTGGACCAAAGTCAAAGACGCGACCAAGGGCCATAGCTCCAGCTTCAAGGTAAAGCTGACCAGATTGGCTCAAGTATGCTGGTGTTCCAAAGTAGTCTGTTTCGAAAAGTTCTGTAGAATCTTCTGCCGCATTTCCTGAAAGGATTGGGCTATCAAACTTCATGAAACCATTCTTATCAAAGAACTCATAAGTTGCATAGATAATAGCGTTACGAATTTGCATCACTGCTACTTGTTTGCGTGAACGAAGCCACAAGTGGCGGTTGTCCATCAAGAAGTCTGTACCGTGTTCTTTTGGAGTAATTGGGTAATCTTGAGATTCACCGATCACTTCGATGTCTGTAATATCCAACTCATAACCAAATTTTGAGCGCTCGTCTTCTTTAACAATCCCTGTTACAAAGACAGAAGTTTCTTGGCTCAAGTGTTTGATAGTTTCAAATTTTTCAAGACCTACCTCTTCACCAAATTTCTCGATAAAGTTTGGTTTGAAAGCCACACCTTGGAAAAAGGCAGTTCCGTCACGCAATTGCAAGAAGGCAATTTTCCCTTTTCCTGACTTGTTAGCAACCCAAGCACCAATAGTGACTTCTTGACCAACGTAGTCTTTTACTTCGATAATTGTTACACGTTTTGTCATGTTTTATCTTCCTTTTTTTGTTTAACTTGTCTAAAGACATTATTACCCACTATTGTACCACAAATAATGCCTGATAGCTAGCTAGTTTGACAGAAATTCATAAGTTTTTAAAAATAAAAACCTCCGTTATTAAGACGGAGGTTAAGCTTCTTATTTTTCCATAAATTGGTGCAAACGACGAATGGCTTCTTTTAGAGTTTCCAAGTCTGTTGCGTAGCTGAGACGAACATTTTCTGGTGCTCCAAATCCGGCTCCTGTAATCAAGGCCAGACCAACTTCCTCAAGAATAGCCGTTGTAAATGCTGTTACATCGCTATAACCTTTCATCTCCATTGCCTTTTTAACATTTGGGAAGAGGTAGAAAGCTCCTTGCGGTTTGACAACCTCAAAGCCAGGGACTTGGCACAAGAGAGGATAGATGGTATTCAAACGTTCTTCAAAAGCTTGGCGCATGGTTTCTACAGAGTCTTGCGGTCCAGTTAAGGCCTCGATTGTTGCGTATTGAGATACAGCAGTTAGGTTAGAAGTTGTTTGACCAGTCAATTTGCTCATGGCAGCAATGATTTCTGGATCACCTACTGCATAACCAACACGCCAACCAGTCATGGCATAGGCTTTTGAAACCCCATTAATAACAATGGTTTGCTTACGAATAGCTTCTGACAGACTTGAGATTGGGACGAACTCATTTCCGTTATAAACCAAACGACCATAAATATCATCTGCTAGGATGAGAATATCGTGTTCAACTGCCCAGTTTCCGATGGCCAAGAGTTCCTCACGAGAATAGATCATACCGGTAGGATTAGATGGTGAGTTAAGAACCAAGACTTTAGTCTTATCTGTTCGAGCTGCTTCTAATTGCTCCACAGTTACTTTAAAGTGATTGTCTTCCTTGGCTTGGACAAAGACTGGAAGGCCTTCTGCCATCTTAACCTGATCCCCATAGCTGACCCAGTAAGGTGTTGGAATGATAACCTCATCACCTGGATTAATCACAGCCATAAAGAAAGTATAGAGTGAGAACTTGGCACCTGTAGCAAAAGTAACTTCGTTAGCTGCTACAGAATAACCATAATAACGTTCAAAATAGGTATTGACTGCTGCTTTTAACTCAGGCAAACCTGAAGCTACCGTATAGAAAGACGCGCGACCATCTCGAATGGCTGCAACCGCAGCATCCTGAATATTTTCAGGAGTATGAAAATCGGGCTGACCTAAAGTCAAGAAAAGAACGTCTTTTCCTTCAGCTTTTAACTTCTTTGCTCTTGCATCACTAGCAAGAGTAACGCTTTCTTCCATCTCTAAGACACGTTTGGATAATTTCATTGTTTCTCCTTTTCGACTAAGGCGCCAGATTCAAAATCTACTAGATAATAGTCTCCTCCAGACTTGATTTCCCAGACAGGCTTTTCAGCGTACCGTCCGAAGGTAATCTTGTCGATCTCAGTTGCTCCTTTTTCTCTGACAACTGCTTCTGCTTTTTCTTGAGAAGTACCATTTTCTAGTTGATATACGTAAATATTGTTGCTACTTTTCTCTATTAAGACAGCAACTGGTTTCTGGTTCTTATCTTGGCCAAGAACACTATAATAGCTTTCTAAACCATTGAAGATATCAATCTGGCTAACCGTTTCTAGATTTGCATACTGCTTAGCGAGTCTCTCACCTTCAACCTTTGCAGTTTGATAAGGCTTCATGCTGAGCCATACCAAGTAGAGAAAGGAAGAAGTGATGACTAGAGTTAACAAAGTTATACCAATAATGTACTGAAATAATAGGGAATTTTTTTCTTTTTTCTGTCTCTTTTTCACTCGTCTATTTTACCATCTATCCTAGTGAATTACAAGTGAAGTTAGGGGAGGAATCTGGATTTTCAATACGTTTTTAGGATATCATTACACAACTTCAAGCCGTGTTTTTATAGACTTTTCTACAGTCTTCATTTTTAATTAAAAACTTAGATTCTATTGATTTTATTTTCTGAGCATATCCCTTGCAAATGATTTTATCGTGTTGTAACATATATTATAACAACAGAGTGATTCTGATTAAAAGATTGAAATTTAAAGGAGACTCCCTATGTCTAAAAAAGTATTGTTTATCGTTGGTTCACTTCGTGAAGGTTCATTCAACCACCAAATGGCACTAGAAGCTGAAAAGGCACTTGCTGGCAAAGCCGAGGTAAGTTACCTTGACTACTCAGCCATTCCTCTCTTTAGCCAAGACCTTGAAGTTCCTACACTTCCAGCTGTTGCAGCGGCTCGCGAAGCTGTTCAAGCTGCTGATGCTATCTGGATCTTCTCTCCAGTCTACAACTTCTCAATTCCAGGGACTGTGAAAAACTTACTTGACTGGCTTTCACGCGCAATTGACTTATCTGACACTCGTGGAGCATCTGCTCTTCAAGATAAGATTGTTACGGTATCATCTGTAGCTAACGCTGGACACGATCAACTCTTTGCAATCTACAAAGACCTTCTACCATTTATCCGTACACAAGTCGTTGGTGACTTTACCGCAGCTCGTGTTAATGATTCTGCTTGGGCAGATGGTAGACTAGTCCTTGAAGATAGCGTCGTTGCTTCTCTAGAAAAACAAGCTGATGACTTGGTACAGGCTATTCAATAGTGTCATATAAAAGAAAAAGATAGTAGAAAATTTTCTACTATCTTTTTTATTAATCAACAAGTTCTGAAATCATACTATGTTTAAGTGGTAGACTACACATTACTAGAAGGAAGATAAAAGCTGATTGAATCCAGAAGAGGGCCAGGTCAAAAATTCCATGTACAGCGACTACTGTAAGGAAGGAGAGATAAAGACCGATAATTGGTCGTTTACCAGACTCCTGACTCATATCCATCATCATGTGAACCGGGATAACCGAAGAAATGGATAGGAGAATGGTTCCAATCAAACCATAACTTAAAATAGTATCAATGTAAAGACTATGCGCGTGTTCGTGGTAGGGTGCATGGATTCTCGGATAGGAATTCATATAGGTCAGTGGACCCTCACCCCAGATCGGATTTTGTTTAAACAAAGTCATACCCGCATTCCAGATTGAAACACGCTCCTCCATTGAAGAATCTAGCGTTCCCATACGGACACCCAAATCGCTTGAGAAGAGGAAACAAAGGCCAATCCCGAAAACACCAATACTGAGCCAGAAGGCGCGCCAGTTTTTAATGGTTGTAAAAAGATAAATGATGGCACCAGCGATGATGGCAGGAAAGGCTGTTCGATTCTGCGTAAAATTCAAACCAAATAGATTCACAAAACCTGCTAGCACACAAAAGACTTTCAACCATCTTAGCTTCGTCGTTGTAAAGAGATAAAAGGCAATCATGATACAGAAGCAACAAATGATCCCATAGTAGTTAGGATTAAAGAAGGTGACCTCTGCACGGTTCTGGTGCCATACTTGCATATTGGGCGAAAGAAAGGCATAGTTAAATTTCTTTACAATTTGGAAATGCTCCAAAGTAGCAAAAGCGGCAGAGACAACACTACCAAACAAAACCGTCTGGAGTATCAGTCGAAAGAAAGCATGCGTCAGACGTTTCTGGTAAAAACTAAAGAAAATGAGGAAGAGAAACATCAGTAAAGATGCAACCAATCCAAGCCAGTTCTTGGCGACGATAGAGATGATACTACTGTAGGCAATAAAAAAGAGAAGTACAGGATGTTTGGCTAATCCTTTGATAATTCCCTTCATCTCCCCAGTAACAAGTAAACCTATCAAATATAAAGCAAAGAGCGCTAAGAACAAATAAAAAGGTAAAAAGATACTTATGATCATCAAATACAAAAAGAAATCTTTTTTCGAAAGCCCTCTTATCTTATCCAGTAATCCAATTGATTTCAAAACGGATCCTTTCTGTTCTGGATTTCTCCAGAAGATAAATGCTAAACTATCTTTATATTCTACCATTTTTTCCGTCATTTGGGAACAATGAACACGTTTTCGCCACAAAAAAACTCTTTCATTAATATAGCACTAGAACTGAATTTTTCTGCCGTTTTCCAATACTTGATAGGTCTGACTTTGCAAATCAATTTCTGCTACTGCTGTTACGGACTTGTCTTTATTTTGACGTTTGATTACAATGCTGTGAGCTGTTGGTGTTTCTATCTCAATAGTCCCTTCTAGGTCAAAGGCCTCTGATTGATTACGGAAAGAAAATAGATTGAGAAGAGACTTCACCACAGGACGTTGAACTTCTTCTGCTATTTCCTCATTGCTATAGTAATGACGATTAATATTTCGACCTTCTTTGGTTTCTTCTAATAATTTCAAGTCATTTTTTCCTGCTAATAGACCCACATAGTAAACCTGAGGAATGCCTGGAGCAAAAGCTTGAATCAGACGAGCGAGGAAGTACTTGACATCATCATCTCCAAGCGCAGAATAGTAGGTTGAATTGATTTGGTAGATATCTAGATTGTTATACTCTGCACTAGAGTACTTACGTTTGACATTCGCTCCAACCTTATAGAGCTCATTTGAAGCATAGTCAATTTCCTCATCGGTCAGGATATCCTTGACATCCACCACTCCAATCCCATCATGGGTATCTAGTGTCGTAAATTGCTTCATCGGGCTCATCTTTAACCACTTAGCCAAACGCTCTGTTCTGGAACTGTAAAGAGTATAAAGGGTCACCATTGGAAGGGCAAAATCGTAAACATAGTAATCATGGTCCGCTATTTTAAACTGAATCGAATAGTGTTCATGAATCTCAGGTAAGAGCTCTGTCCCATACTCAGCAGCGATATCTCGAACTTTGTCCAATAAATCCCAAATATCTGGTTCCACAAAGAAATCATTGGTATCCAATTTCTTCACTGCATAAGCAAAGGCATCTAGACGAATCAAATCACACCCATTACTTGCCAAGTGCTGAATGGTCTTACGGATAAATTCCATCGTTACTTCTTTGGTCACATCAAGATCAATCTGCTCCTCACCAAAGGTATTCCACAAATGTTCTACTGAACCATCTGCAAAAACAATCTCTTGCTTTGGTGCACGATCCTTACGCTTGTAAATTAAATCTACATCAGACTGTGTCGGACGGTTTTCTGGCCAAAACTTATCCCAGTTTAAAAAGAGATCTTTAAATTCACTGGCTTCATGTTTTTCTTGATAGTCCTTATAATACTTGGATTGACGAGAAATATGATTAATCATAAAGTCAAACATAAGATAATATTTCTCACCTAAACGCTTAACATCCTCCCAATCACCAAAAGCTGAGTCCACTTCGTCGTAGTCAACTGGCGCAAATCCACGATCACCTGTTGATGGGAAAAATGGTAGAAGGTGAACTCCCCCAATAGCATCTCCAAAATGCTCTTCCAAATTCTCATATAAGTCTTTAAGATTATTTCCAAGACTATCTGAGTAAGTAATCAACATAGTTTTATTTTGAATGGTCATAGATGTTCTCCTTTTTCTGATGAAAGCCAAGTCTTATATGACCTGGCTTCGTAAATGAAAGATATTTTTAGATTTTTGTTCACATTGAACTCGTACTAAACTGCAAGCAACTAAGTACGACTTTCTTGTTTTCTACATAGAATTGTCAATAAGCTGAACCGTTCGTCTATGTATGGAATTATAAATTCCCTAAGCACTTTCTTACTTCACTGCCCCGTTACTCATTCCTGAAATGATATGTTTTTGGAAGATGAGGTAGACGACAGTAATTGTTACAATTCCCACAATATAGGATGCAAAACTTGGCCCATAGTCATTAAAATACTGACCTTGGTAGTTGTACTGGAAGAGAGGCAAAGTCCACATCTTGGAATCCTTATTCAGAATCAACAGTGGCAACATAAAGTCATTCCAGAACCAGAGAGCATTGATAATCAAAGTTGTCGCATGCATGGGCTTCAACATTGGAAAAATGATTCGACGATAAGTTGTAAAACGATCAGCCCCATCAATTTCCGCAGCTTCATCCAAACTATCTGGTACACTGATTTTAATATAACCAACATACAAGAAGAGAGTCTGTGGAATTGCATAAGTTAGATAAAGTAGTACCAACCCCCACATATTTGCCAGGCCGAGTTTGCTCATCATAACTGTGATAGGAATCATAATCACCTGAAATGGAACAAATATCCCTAAGATCAAGAGCGAATACATAATTGCAAAGGCTTTTTTCTTGGACATATTTCGAGCAATGGAATAAGCTGCAGCTGGTATAAAGAAAGCTACTACAATCAATGATAACACCGTAATAACAGCTGAATTCCAGAAATAGCCTCCAATTCCATCCGAAATCAATCGTTCATAATTACTTAAGGTAAAAGGATTGGGCAAACTAAAGAAATGATTCATGATATCCTTAGTTGTCTTGAAAGAACTAAATACTGTTACCAACAAAGGAACAAGTATAAGAATACCACCGACTATCAAGAGGACATATTTCCAAAACTGATTCAATTTTTCTTCTTTTTTCATGTGTAGGACTCCTCTATTAGATTTCAAATTTCTTTGATAGCTTGATTTGGATAAGAGAAACAATTCCAATAATTAAGAATAAAATCAAGGCAATTGCATTCGCATATCCATATTGATTACTCTTGAAAGCATAGTTGTAGACTAAAAGTCCAAGAGACGTTGTAGCATTATTTGGACCACCACTCGTCAAGGCAAAAATTTGGTCAAAGGCTGTCAAACCGGACTTAAGAGCCAGAATAAAAACCATAGAAATCGTTGGCAGCAAATAGGGTAATTCAATCTTCCAAAAAGTTTGTTTGCTTGTTGCACCATCAATTGATGCCGCCTCCAAAATATCACTTGGAATACTCTGAAGACCAGCAAGAAAGAGAATAATTGGCATTGCTACTCCTTGCCATAGAAGAACAAAAATAGTTGCTACTACCGCTCCGACAGGTGTTCCTAATAGACTCTCTTGTAAAAAACCAATCCCTAAAATTCTTCCAATCGTTGGAAGACCATAGTTGAAGAATTGCTTAAAAATCAAGGAAACTGTCAAACCAGACAAAACAGCTGGGAAAAAGAACCAAGCTCTAAAGAAGGTCTGTCCCTTCATCTTAGAATTTAAGGCTCGTGCCACAACCATCCCAATCGTAATCTCTCCAATAATCAATGCCAGAGTTAAAATCAAAGTAAAAGCAATAGCTGTGAAGAATTTCCCATCAATCATCAGCAATTTGTAGTTATTCAAACCAACAAATTTATAATTATAGGTCAATCCAGTCCAGTTAGTCAAACTATAGAAAGCACCTTGCACCATTGGAAAGTAAAAGAAGATCGCTTGTAAAGCAAGCGGGATGAGCAAAAAAGTCCAACCCCAGTATTTATTTAAAAATTTTCGAATAGCCATATCATCTTAACTCCTATTCTAGTCCAAATCTGCCTTCATTGGATTAAAGAAAGCATTGAGATTGTTTGCCATATTTTTCAGATTTTTATCCATCAAGTAACCTGCACTTAGATTGAAAAAATCTTCTTCAGAATTCCAGTGTTGGCCCAACCAAACATAATGTTTATCCGTAAATGCCAGTTTAGAAATCTCTGCAAGTGCTGAATCTTCTTTTTCCTGTATGCCTTTCACCGCAACTGGTGATCCATCTACATCATAGTATGACTGCATAGCTTTTGGACTAGTCATATAGCTGATAAATTCTTCGGTTTCTTTCGGATGTTTGGTAGTAGCTGAAGTTGATAATGCCATGTCCCCTGCACCAACAGTGACTTCTTTTCCTACTTCTTCTCCTGGGAAGGCAAACATCCCCACCTCAAATTTTGGATCCTGTTGATTAATTGCCGCTAATGCCCATGATCCTTGTGGCATCATCAAGGCTTTTTCACTCGAAAATGCTACCACCGCATCATTATAAGAGGCACCACGCCAACCATCTTGAGCATTATCTGCCAATAAATCGAGTCGTTCTGCATCTGCTTTTAAAATAGCATCATCTGCAGAGATAGCGTTTGGTTTTGAAAAGCGAAGGTAGTTATTAGCCGCGTCTCCACTACCTGTAATAGTAATGAGAGAAAGTTGGTGGTAACCATTTAATGTCCAGCCTTCATTGCCTGCAACTGCAAATGGAGAATTCCCACTATCTTTTATCTTTTTAACAATCTCTTGAAACTCTTTAAAAGTCTTCGGTTCCTCAAGTCCTAATTCTTTAAACTTTGTTTTATTGTAATAGATTCCATAAAGGTTGGCCGTTAAAGGCACACTATAAATCTTGTTATTGATTGCATACTTTTCGGCATAGTCATTCTTGATGTTCTCAAGATAGGGTTTTCCTGTCATATCTGCAAAATAACCTGCCTTCGCCCACTCCTGAAAATCCATATTTTGAGGATAGATATTAATAATATCTGGAACATCTCCTGATAAAATCCGAGTCTTCAGAACAATTCCAGCTGCGGGAACAGTCGTCAGTTTTACATCAATATTAGGGTGTTCCTTTTCAAAATCATCCACTATCCTTTGCAAGGTATCTGCCATCTCGGTCTTCTGGTTAAAAAACTCAATCGTTACCTTGCCATCAGCTGACTTCTCTTGACTACTACAAGCTGACAGTCCCAAAAGGCAGAGTCCTGTAGTAGCAATTAAGCTCATCTTTTTATACCATCTCATGATTTTATCTCCTTATCTTCTAATGAAATGTAACTGCCTGCTGAGATAATCTCCCTGCGGAAGCTCCATAGTAATACCCGCATACATGAGTTCTGCACCTGAGTAAACTACACCATTTTCCTGTAATTCATACCGTCCCTCTTCATCCAAATCTTTTAACTTTAAAGTTGTTTCCATTGTTTCCACAACTGATAAGACTCGGACGTAGGTTACAATCGTTTGATTTCCATAGTTAAATTGTACAGCTGCTTCATTGGATTCAGCATCGGGATTGATTAACCTATACTGGTTTCCCAACTGGACTACTGGTCGCAATTCTTTATACAAGTTCACCTGATTAGCAATCTCAGCTTTCTCATCATCTGATAAACTTGTCAAATCAAGCTCATAACCCAGATTTCCCATCATTGCCACATGACCACGAGTTTCCAATGGTGTCATTCGTCCCATCTGATGATTTGGTACTGCTGACACATGAGCCCCCATAGAAATGGTTGGATAGAGATAGGATGAACCGTATTGAATTGGTAAACGTGCAATAGCATCAGTATTATCACTAGCCCAGACTTGTGGGAAATAGCGCATCATACCAAGATCATTTCGTCCACCACCACCAGAGCAGGACTCAAAGAGAATATGACTGTGTTTCTCTGTCAGATAAGAAACGAGTTCGTAAAGCCCCAACATGTACTGATGAGATTGCATCTGTGTTTCTAGATAGTTCGAACCATTCCCTAGCTTAGTCATATTACGATTCATATCCCATTTAATGTAATTAATCTCATGATAAGATAGGAGTTCATCTAAGACATTTTTCAAGTATTCTACTACCTGAGGATTGGCAAGATTAAGTACTAATTGATTTCGAGAATAGGTATGCTCATAACCTGGAACCTGAATAGCCCAGTCAGGATGTTTGCGATACAAGTCGCTATCAACGGAAATCATCTCAGGTTCTAACCAAAGCCCAAACTGCAAACCTCTTTCATGGATAGCTGAAATCAGACTTTCAAGACTTCCACCCAGTTTTTTCTCATTAACAACCCAATCACCTAAAGCACGATTATCATCAAAGCGATTACCAAACCACCCATCATCTAATACAAAAAGTTCAATTCCAACTTTCTTAGCCTCATCTACCAATTCTAACAGTTTTTCTCTCTGAAAGTCAAAGTAAGTTGCTTCCCAGTTATTGATTAGAATTGGACGTTCTTTTTTAGAAAACTGACTTGGCATAATGTGCTTAAGTACAAAATTCTGACTTTCATGACTAATACCAGTTAATCCCTTATCTGAATAGGTCACTAAAGCTACCGGTGTTTCAAAGTTTTCCTCAGGATCTAACTTCCAAGAAAAATTTTCTGGATTAATCCCAATCGCTAACCGAACTTCATTCAATTGATTCTTTTGAACAAAAGCTTCAAAGTTTCCACTATACATTAGTTGAATAGCAAACACATTCCCAGCATCCTCTGTGACTCCTTGATCACATAATAGAAGAGCTGGTGTTTGAGCATGACCAGAAGCACCACGGTTC
>ERZ773027.1746-NODE-1746-length-11215-cov-4.060484_pt1 | contig 11215 bp, 10 predicted proteins | sample MGYA00511032_ERZ773027 | MGnify/ENA primary metagenome ERZ773027 (study PRJEB29015, sample SAMEA2738138) | human oral metagenome | biome: human oral; feature: human-associated habitat; material: saliva | place: China | collected 2190 ... | reverse complement strand
AATTCGTCTTCAAGTGAAAGGTAGAATTGAGATTCCCCTGGGTCCCCTTGACGTCCCGCACGACCACGCAACTGGTTATCAATACGACGGCTTTCGTGACGTTCTGTACCAATAACACAAAGTCCACCAAGTTCAAGAACACCTTCACCAAGTTTGATATCGGTACCACGACCGGCCATGTTGGTCGCAATCGTAACGGCACCACGTTGACCCGCATTCATGATAATATGCGCTTCTTTTTCGTGGTTCTTGGCATTAAGCACTTCATGAGGAATACCTGCTTCAACCAACATCTTAGAAATCAAGTCAGATGTTTCAACGGCAACCGTACCAACAAGGACTGGCTGTCCCTTTTCATAACGACGTTTAACATCTTGTACCACAGCGCGGAATTTAGCATCCAAGGTTGGGTAAAGAAGGTCATCGTGGTCAATACGTTGAATTGGACGGTTAGTTGGAATCGGAATGATTCGCATGTTATAGATTTCACGGAATTCATCTTCCTCAGTCTTACCAGTACCAGTCATCCCTGACAATTTCTTGTACATACGGAACATATTTTGGTAAGTGATTGAGGCAGATGTCTTCGTTTCTTCTTGAACTGGCACACCTTCTTTTGCCTCAATGGCTTGGTGGAGCCCATCTGAGAAACGACGTCCTTCCATGGTACGACCTGTAAATTGGTCAACGATAAGAATTTCTTGCTCAGGACTGACCACATAGTCAATATCATGCAACATGATGTAGTTGGCACGAAGGGCATTGTCAATATAGTGAGTCAAGGCAACATTGTCAATATCGTACAAGTTGTCCAAGTTGAAGAATTCTTCAGCCTTGTCAATACCTGAGTCATTCAAACCAATCGTTTTTGTTGGAATATCAATGGCATAATCATCCTCTGTCAAGGTCTTAACAAAGGCATCCGCACGGTGATATAACTGATTAGTTTCTGAACTTACAGGACCTGATACAATCAATGGTGTACGAGCTTCGTCGATAAGAACTGAGTCAACCTCATCGACCAAGGCATAGTTCAATGGACGTTGTACCATGTTTTCCTTACGAACAACCATGTTATCACGAAGATAGTCGAAACCTACCTCTGAGTTGGTTGAGTAAGTGATGTCACAGTTATAAGCTTCACGTTTTTCAGCTGGTGATTTGGCTGAAAGGTTAATCCCTACTGACAAACCAAGCCAACTATAAAGCTCACCCATTTCAGTCGCATCACGCTCTGAAAGGTATTCGTTAACGGTGATAACGTGCACACCTTCACCTGAAATAGCATTTAGGTAAACAGGCATTGTCGCAGTCAGGGTTTTCCCTTCCCCTGTACGCATCTCTGGGACGTCACCATGGTGAAGAACGATACCACCCATGATTTGCACACGATATGGGAAAAGTCCAAGGACACGTTTTGCCCCTTCACGAACAACTGCAAATGCCTCTGGCAAGAGTTGGTCTAGGCTTTCTCCGTTTTGATATCGTTTTTTAAATTCTTCTGTTTTTGCCTGAAGTTCTTCATCTGAAAGAGCCGCCATTGCATCAGCATAGCTCTCGACTTTCTTGGCAGTTTTTTCTAGTTTCTTAATTTCGCCTTTATCATTTTCAATGATTTTGCGTAATATATTTGCCATCTTTTTTCCTTTCGACAGTCTTTATCTCCATATTTTACCACAAAAGCCCCCTTTAAACAAGAAATCACTCAAGGATTGACAAAGAAAAAAGCCCTAGTTTAAGGGCTTTCACAATGGATTTGCAAATAAACGAAAACTTTTTTATTAGATTCACTGAAAATATCGACAATAATGCTTTAAAACTACTTCTTAGAGTTCTCTTGGCTCTCTAGGATATCCTCAAAATCATGCAAGAGATTTTCAAAAGCCTGCTCAAAGAAAGCATGGTCGGTGCTACTATAGGCCTTCATTATCATAGGGCTAGCTTCAAAATCAACGTAGAATTGATAGTCCAAGACACCATTTTTCCAGTAAAATTTGATGCTAGGGGAAGCTGTTTTTTCACCACACATACCAGGAATTACCCGCTGTAAGCCATAAATGTGGTCGCCATAGTCTTTCAGACGATAATAAACTCCCTCAAAATAATAGGATTTGTTGATTTCAATATGCTCAAATAGTGCCGCTAAAACTTTTTCATTACTCATACTTAAGCCTCGTTAGGGTGACTGACAATCATCTCCAATTGTCCATCAATTTCCCAATCTGTCACATCATTTGGAAGAATGAAGTGATCACCTTTTTTTAGACAATAAATGCGTGAATCGATAGTCATAGTCCCATTGCCAGAAAGTACCGAACAAAGCAAATAAGGAGCTGATTGCTTGAAGTCAACCAAGCCACTGAGTTTCCATTTATATACGGTGAAGAAGGAGTTTGATGTCAAACAAGTCGACTCTAATTGCAAGGTCTTAACAGTTGCTGGGACGCTATTTTCTGGGTCCCCTAGATTCAAGACATCAAGAGACTGTTGAATATGAAGCTCACGTTTATTGCCCTGATCATCCCTACGATCAAAATCATATACACGATAAGTGGTATCGCTAGATTGTTGAGTCTCTAAGATAAGGATACCTGGACCAATAGCATGCATGGTACCACTTGGTACAAAGAAAAAGTCACCTTTCTTAACAGGAGTTTTCGACAAAAGTCCGTCCCAATCACCTGCTTCAATTAAGGACGCCAATTCTTCCTTGGTCTGAGCCTTGTGACCATAAATAATTTCTGCACCCTCTTCAGCATCAATAATATACCAACATTCTGTCTTTCCTAGCTCACCTTCATGCTCTAGTCCATAAGCATCATCAGGGTGTACTTGTACTGAGAGCCAGTCATTAGCGTCCAAAATCTTTGTCAACAAAGGAAAAACACTAGTCTTGGGATTTCCAAAAAGTTCTGGTTTATCCTTGTAAAGTTCTGCCAGATGAAAACCAGCATACTTCCCGTTTTTGACATAGGATACACCATTAGGATGGGCAGAAATTGCCCAGTATTCACCAGTGTGTTCACTGGGAATATCGTAACCAAACTCTGTCTTAAGTCGATTACCTCCCCAGATTTTTTCATGCATTGGCGAATCTAAAAATAAAGGTTCCATTACATCCTCCTGTATAGAGCAAAACGCCTTAAGATCATGTCTTAAAGCGATTTTACATATTTTGCTTATTTGCGTGAGTGTTTGTCAGCTACATCTTTGGCAAGTGCAAAGTTACCAAGTGTCGCAGAGCCATTACCTGAAACAGCAGGTGTCACAATATACTCAGTCACGTCTGGCACTGGAAGGTAACCATTCAAAAGAGCTGTGAATTTTTCACGAACACGACGAAGCATGTGTTCTTGCCCCATAACACCACCACCAAAGACGATAACTTATGGACGGTAGAGCACAGTTGCCTGGACAGCAGCTTGAGCAATGTAGTAAGCTTGAACATCCCAAACCTCAGAATTTTGCTCAATCAATTCGCCACGAATACCTGTACGGGCTTCAAGTGATGGACCAGCAGCCAAACCTTCCAAACATCCGCGGTGGAATGGACAAGTTCCGTTAAATTCATTGGAAACATCATTTGGGTGAAGAGGTACATATACGTGACCAGCTTCAGTGTGACCCATACCACCAATGAACTCACCATTTTGAATAGCACCGGCTCCAATACCAGTTCCGATAGTGTAGTAAACAAGACTCTTAACACCTTTACGAACAAGTGTCTCACCATAAGCAGATGAGTTAACATCAGTCGTAAAGTAGAAAGGAATATTAAACTCTTTAGCAATCAAACCAAGAAGGTCGACATTTGACCAATGTGGTTTTGGTGTTGAAGTCACAAAACCATATGTTTCAGAGTTTGGATCAACATCAATTGGTCCAAATGAACCAATTGCAATTCCAGCCAATTGATCTTCATAACGTTTGAAAAATTCAATAGTACGGTCAATTGTTTCGTAAGGTGTAGTTGTTGGGAATTGAGTTTTTTCAACGACTTGGAATTTCTCATCGCCAACAGCACAAACAAATTTTGTACCACCAGCTTCCAAGCTTCCGTAAAGTTTAGCCATAGGTAAAGCTATCTCCTTTTATGATCAATAATAACTATTTATACTATTATAAATAAAAGCTAGGCAAAAGACAATCTAAATGAGACCTTGTTTAAGGAGGTACAGACTACTCTGCTTCATACTTTTCTTTATGAGCCATTTAACTAAAAAAGCCGAATTGGCTTCGACTTTTCTAGCTTATTATTTAACTGCGATGAAGTCTGCACCTTCAGCAACTGAACCAGTCGCTACTGATGAAACATCTTCGAAGTCTGCAGTGTTTGTAACGATAACCATAGTTGTATCGTCAAGACCTGCTTCAGTGATTACTGAGCTATCGAAGGTAGCCAAGACATCACCTTTTTTAATACGTTGATTTGCTTGAACTTTAGCATCAAATCCTTTACCGTCAAGTGAGACAGTGTCGATACCGATGTGGATAAGCACTTCAGCACCTTTATCAGATTTAAGACCGTAAGCGTGACCTGTTGGGAAGGCGATTTGCACTTCACCATCAAATGGTGCGACTACTTGGTTTCCTGAAGGTTTAATAGCGGCACCTTTACCCATAGCTCCTGATGAGAAGACTGGGTCATTAACATTTTCCAAAGCTACAACTTCACCTTTAAGTGGTGCAGCGATTGTTTCAGCTTGCAATGCAACTGGAGCTGATTCTGCTGATGCAATATCTTCAGCAACAACTTCTTTTTGAGCTTCAACTTCTTCCTCTTTGTAACCGAAGATCCAAGTAAGAGCAAAACCAAGAGCAAGTGTTACAAGTACCATAAGAACATATTTAAGTACTTGACCGTTAAGGTAAAGAAGAGTACCAGGAACGATTGTTACACCAAATCCTGTACCAGCGAGGTTAAGGATTGAGGCCAACCAACCACCAGCAGCACCAGCGATAAGACCCATGATAAATGGTTTACCGAAACGAAGGTTAACCCCGAAGATAGCTGGTTCAGTGATACCAAGTACCGCTGAAAGAGTTGCAGGGAAAGCAAGTGCTTTCAATTTAGCATCTTTAGTTTTAACACCCACTGCAAGTGTCGCACCAGCTTGGGCAGTCATAGCAGCTGTGATGATAGCGTTAAGTGGGTCTTTACCAGTATTAGCAATGAGGTTAGCTTCAAGCAAGTTAAAGACGTGGTGAACCCCTGTAACGACGATAACTTGGTGAACTCCACCAAGAACAAGACCAGCAAGACCAAATGGCAAGTTAAGAATCCATTCTGTAGCAGCAAGAACATAGCTTTCAACAGTATGGAAGACAGGACCAATGATAAAGAGGGCCAAAGCTGACATTACTGCGAAGACGATAAGTGGACGCAAGAGAAGGTCAAGAACGTCTGGAACCCATTTACGAACCCATTGCTCAAACTTAGCACCTAGCAAACCTACGAAGAAGGCTGGAAGGACTGAGTTTTGGTAACCTACCACTGGAATAAATCCAAAGAAGTAAATTGGATGAGCTTTGGTTGCTTCTACACTAGCAGTAAATTTCAAGCTATTCAACACATCCATACTAGCAATTTTACCCAAAACATCTTTTGATGGGTCAACTGCATATTTTGTTGCTTGACTGGCTACATCCCATGCATTTGGAAGTGCTGCGTTAACCATCATCAAACCAAGAACCAAACCAAGAAGTGGTGAACCACCAAATACGTTAAAGGCTGACCAACAAATCAAGGCTGGGAAGAAGGCGAAGGCTGTATCTGTCAATACAACTGTGTAAGTATAGAAATCAGTAGCAGCAAAAGCTTTTGATGTTGTACCGAACAAACCAAGAACTGTATCGTTATTGATTGCTCCACGGATACCCATGAAAAGACCAGTCGCTACGATTGCTGGAAGCAATGGAACGAAAACGTCACCGAATGAACGGATAGCACGTTGGAACCAGTTCCCTTGTTTAGCAGCTTCTGCTTTTTGTTCGTCTTTAGATGCTGTTGGAAGACCTTGAGCAACGACTTCGTCGTAAATCTTGTTAACAGTACCTGTACCAAAAATCATTTGGTATTGACCTGAGTTAAAGAAAGCACCTTGAACTTTTTCAATGTTCTCAGCCTTTTCTTTATTGATTTTGTTTTCATCTTTGACCATCACACGTAGACGAGTCGCACAGTGAGCAACACTGTTGACGTTTTCACGTCCACCGAGGGCATCGATGACTTCTTTTGCAATTTGTTTGTTATCCATTTGCAAAATTCTCCTTAATAAAATTTGGTATGAAAGCGTTTAGCTTTTCTTTACGATAACTATTTTAGCATCTTTCTGCCATATGTCAACCGTTTAGCATATTTTTTTATTTTTTGTTATAAATCGTTGATTTTTATAGGTAAAACGTTTACTATATTATTAACAAATAGATTAGGAGATTACTAAATATGAATCTACCAACAGAGGTTCGTTACCGTCCATACGCAGATTGGACAGACGAAGAAAAAACAAAGATTAGAGAAAATGTCGCTAAATCACCTTGGCGTGCAAGTTACCATATCGAACCAGAAACAGGGCTTCTTAATGATCCAAACGGTTTTTCTTACTTTAATGGTAAGTTCCAACTTTTCTACCAAAGTTGGCCATTTGGAGCTGCTCATGGTTTGAAACAATGGGTGCATACTGAAACTGAAGATTTGGTTCACTTTACAGAAACTGGTGTCAAACTCTTGCCAGACCATGAAAATGATAGCCACGGTGCCTACTCAGGTTCTGCTTATCAAATCGGTGATAAACTCTTTATCTTCTATACTGGGAACGTTCGTGATGAAAACTGGATTCGTGACCCACGTCAAATCGGCGCTTGGATGGATAAAGACGGCAAAATCGAAAAATTCGACAAGGTTCTTATCAAACAACCTGCTGACGCTACTGGGCACTTCCGTGACCCTCAAATCTTCGATTACAAGGGACAATTCTACGCTATCGTAGGTGCTCAAAACCACGATAAACAAGGTTATATCAAACTTTACAAGGCAGTAGACAATGATGTCGAAAACTGGGTTGAGGTTGGTAATCTTGACTTTGGTGGCACTGGGTCAGAGTACATGATTGAGTGTCCTAACCTTGTCTTTGTAGATGGCAAACCTGTTCTTCTTTATAGCCCACAAGGTCTCGATAAAGCTGAACTTGACTACGGTAACATCTACCCTAACACTTATAAGATTTTCCAAGATTTCGACACAGAAAAACCTGCCCTCGTTGATGGCACACCAATTATCAACTTGGACTACGGATTTGAAGCATATGCAACTCAAGGCTTTAATACTCCAGATGGTCGTGCCCTTATTGTTAGCTGGATTGGTCTTCCAGACGTGGACTATCCAACTGACAAATACGACTACCAAGGTGCTATGAGCTTGGTTAAAGAATTATCTATCAAAGATGGTAAACTCTACCAATACCCAGTAGAAGCTATTACAAACTTACGTGCTAGTCAAGAAGATTTCTCTGAAAAAACGGCAACAACTAACACTTACGAGCTTGAACTTAACTTTGAAGCTAACACTCAAACAGAACTTGTCCTCTTCGCAGACCAAGAAGGAAATGGCTTGTCACTTACTGTTGATACTGAGAACGGAAAAGTTATCCTTGACCGTTCTAAAGCTGGTGAACAATATGCTACTGACTTTGGCACAAGCCGTGAATGTACTCTTGAAGCTGGTCAAACTGCAACAGCAAACATCTTTGTAGACAATTCAATCGTTGAAATCTTCTTCAACAAAGGGGAAAAAGTCTTCACAAGCCGTGTCTTCCCAACTGCTGAACAAACTGGTATCAAAGTGCCATCAGGAAATGTTTCTGGACACTACTTCGATTTAAAATACTAAGGTGATTTATGGTCGCAAAGCTTACTGACGTTGCCGAACTTGCTGGTGTGAGCCCAACCACAGTTTCTCGCGTCATAAACAAAAAGGGCTACCTCTCACAGAAGACCATTGACAAAGTTCACGCTGCTATGCAAGAACTCAACTATAAACCTAATAATTTAGCTCGAGGTCTTCAAGGAAAGTCGGCCAAACTTGTTGGCTTGATTTTCCCAAATATCTCCAATGTCTTTTATGCTGAGCTTATTGAACGTCTTGAAGATGAACTCTTTAAGCAAGGCTATAAAACCATCATTTGTAACAGTGAGCATGATCCTAACAAGGAAAAGGACTATTTGGAGATGCTTGCCGCCAATCAATGTGATGGCATCATCTCGTCTAGCCACAATCTTGGCATTGAGGATTATGAGAAGGTTGAAGCTCCCATCGTTGCCTTCGACCGTAATCTCGCCCCAAAGATTCCTATCGTTTCATCTGACAACTTTGAAGGTGGGAAGTTAGCCGCAAGAGCTCTGGTTAAAGCTGGTTGTCAACGAATTGTCATGATTACAGGTTATGATAATTCGGATTCTCCAACAGGACTCCGTCAACTAGGTTTTAATTATGAGTTGGACAAAAAAGGTATTATCTGTCCCGTTCCAAACGATTTGTCTCTCATGCGACGAGAATTAGAAATCAAATCTATCATTTCTCGTGAAAAGCCAGATGGCATCTTTGTTTCGGACGATTTAACAGCTATCTTGGTTATGAAGGTAGTTAGACAATTGGAACTTTCTATCCCTGATGACCTTAAAATCATCGGTTATGACGGTACCGCCTTTATCCGTCACTTCTACCCAGAGTTAGCAACTATCCAACAACCTTTGGATGAAATTGCTAAGCTTTGTGTCGAAATTCTTCTCAAGAAAATTAAAGGCAAAACAGTTAATCGTGATTACGTGCTTCCAGTAAATTTGATTGCCGGTGGTAGTATATAAATAAAAGTCGCAAGAAATCTCCGCTTGCGACTTTTTTCTTGTTACATTTGTAGAAAAAAAGAAGTTGAAACAACGCTCAACTTCTTTTACTTATGCTTCATCTGTCACAAACTGACTAAGTACACCATTAATGAACTTAGCAGATGTTTCATCAGAATATTTTTTAGCGATTTCAATGATTTCGTTAATAGCTACACGTCCTGGTGTTTCTTCAAATGACGTGATTTCATAAAGTCCCAAACGAAGGAGAGTACGATCTGTCACAATCAAACGTGAGAGGCTCCAACCCTCTTTCAACTTTTCTTCAATTTGACTATCAAGTTGGGCCAACTCTTCACGGACACCTGTTACTAGGCTAAGGAGAAAGGCTGGTACATCAACTTCAGTTTCTTCGTCAATTGGCTTGTCATAAGTGTAAGCGAAATGTGCTTGTTCCAGAGCTTCTCCACCAAATTCAAGGGCAAAAAGCGTTTGAAAAGCACGCTCACGAAGGTCACGACGTGAATCTTTAAAGATATTAGTCATTCAAAAAATCCTCGTTAAACAATTCAGCCAAGTCTGGTTTTTGTGACTTTTCAGTAACAATAGATTCAACGTGAACATTGACTTCTGAAATTGCCACTTCTGCCATATCATAGACAGCTGCTTTAACAGCCTTTTGAATTTCAATTGAAACCGCTGGTACGTTAACCCCATACTGAAGTGAGACGTAGATATCAGCATTTACAGTACCATCTTCTTCTGTTCGGAGGTAAACACCACGTCCCAAGCTTGTTTTGCTGAGACTATCCGTAACATTTTTATTTTGAAGGGCGTAAACACCTTCCACTTTAGTTGCAGCGATACCTGTAATCACTTCGAGCACGCGAGGGGCAATTACAATTTCACCGATATTTTCTGTAGTCATCGCATGTTTCCTTTCCGTTAGTTTGGAAAATAAAGCCTTCAAACCAGTGGCTTGAAAGACTTAGTTGGGCTTAGGCACGTGATACGTAAGTACCTTCAGCTGTGTTGATAACCAATTTTTGACCAGCTTCGATAAAGTCTGGAACGTTAACCACAAGACCAGTTTCAAGTGTTGCAGGTTTACCTGAACCTGTAACTGTTGCACCTTTGATTGATGGTTGTGTTTCAGTAACAGTCAATTCAACAGTTGTTGGTACTTGCACACCGATAACTTCTGTTCCGTAGAATTGGATTTTTACTTCTGAGTTTTCAAGGATAAATTTCAATTCTTCTTGAACGTTGGCTACTGGGATTTCATATTGGTCATATGTTTCAGTGTTCATGAAGTATGCAGTATCATCCATTTGGTACAAGTATTGTGCTGGTACTGTTTCGATGATTGCTTGTTCAAATTTTTCTTCTGGACGGTAGCTAGTATCAAAAGTTGAACCTGAGCGAACATCACGCAATTTCATACGCATGATTGTATTACCTTTACCAGGTTTGTGGTGGCTAGCTTCAAGAACTTTGATCAATTTGCCATCGTTAGTTACGAAAGTCATACCCGCACGGAGTTTACTTGCTTCAATCATTATTAAATACCTCTTTGTAAAAAATTATTATCAGTTTATTCTACCATAAATGACAGCATGGCTCAAATGTTTTATAGATTCAAGCCCAATCCTCAGGCTTTTTTCAAAGAACAAACTAGTCATCCATTCCTAAGTGAACCTCTGGAACATCATGTTGCAAATAAGAAACACCCTTTTGTTCCATCAACTCAATCGCAAATGGGTGCGGTCTATAATTGGCCTTGTAAGTAATCTTTACGATACCAGCTTGCAAGAGGGCTTTGGTGCAGTTGATACAAGGAAAATGAGTCACATAAATCTCTGTATTTTTGGTAGAAATCCCCTCTTTGGCACATTGGATAAGGGCATTCATCTCTGCGTGTACCGTACGAATACAATGACCATCTTCCATATAGTGGCCTACTTCGTTACAGTTATCAGTCTCAGAAACTCCGCCGTTATAACCTGTAGCGATAATACGCTTGTCCTTGACTAAAACAGCCCCAACAAAGGCACGATCACACGTAGAACGCTTAGAAATCAGCTCTGCATTAGCCATAAAATAATCTTGCCAAGATAAACGGTTTGGCATAAAGTATTCCTCCAAATCTTAGAGAACAATCAATTCCTTAGGCGCAAGGGTAATCAGTTCACAACCATTCTCTGTGATAATAATGTCATCTTCGATACGAACACCATATTTATCAGCCAAATAAACACCTGGCTCGTCTGTCAAGACCATACCAGCTTCGATGGTTTCATCAGAATTACCAAAGTAAGGAATCTCGTGAATGTCAAGACCGATACCGTGTCCGATACCATGTGTAAAGTAATCA
>ERZ773027.1738-NODE-1738-length-11241-cov-2.213839_pt1 | contig 11241 bp, 9 predicted proteins | sample MGYA00511032_ERZ773027 | MGnify/ENA primary metagenome ERZ773027 (study PRJEB29015, sample SAMEA2738138) | human oral metagenome | biome: human oral; feature: human-associated habitat; material: saliva | place: China | collected 2190 ... | reverse complement strand
CTTCTGGCAAATAATAAAAACGGTGCATTCAATGGATGGTTTCTCAATCTTGGGCTGAAAAAAGATTTTGTTTACAGGGAAATACAGAGATATAAAATATTTTTAAAATATCATAACGATAAAATTAAAGAATTATCTGTGCGAACAATAAAATATATAAGCAGCAATGAAATTCCTGAAGAACAGGTAATTGAAATTATTGAAGCTGAAGAGCCTTCAAAGAAAATAGATGAAATTGAAAAAAGCTTGAAAAATGAGCTTACAACAGAAGAAAAAATAAAGGTTCTTGAAGTCAAAATAATACAGGCAAAGAAAAAAATTGCAAAATGGGAGCAGGAAATAGTAAATTTAAAAGGATAACTTAATAGAAACCTTTTAACTGGAAAAATTGTCTTAACTTAAAAGAAAGAAATTATAAATTATGAGGTAGTATAAAAAAATGAAAAAATTTAGACTGGAAAAGGAATACCAGAGAATGAAAATATCCCAGTATCTGAGGGAAGTTCAGAATTATTCAGGGAGAAGTCTTAGAAATGTGGAGGTATTCCTAAATGGGAAAAAAGTAAGGACTACAAAAAAACTGCCTTCAAGCGGTATATTGAGGGTAATTGAAAAGGAAAAGGGGACAGATATAAAGCCAATAAAACTTAATCTTGATATAGTATTTGAAGATGAAGACATAATGATAGTAAACAAGGAGCCTTTTCTTCTGACACATCCTACACAAAAAAAGGCTGATTTTACCCTTGCAAACGGAATAGTATATTATTTTAAGGAAAAATACGGCAAGGAAATGGTACCGAGATTTTACAACAGGCTTGATATGAACACATCAGGACTTATAATAATAACAAAAAACAGCTTTGCCCAGGCTTTTTTACAGAATTTTTCAATATTTGAAAAGAAATATCTGGCGATAGTTGACGGAATTATTGATTCTGATGAGGAAATTGTTATAGAAAAGCCTATCTACAGGGACGGAGATAATTTACAGAGGATCATAGATGAAAGAGGGCAGTATGCAAAAACTGTAGTAAAACCTATAAAAAAATTTGAAGATAAGAATGTGACACTTGTAGAATGTGAGCTTTTTACAGGAAGAACTCATCAGATAAGGGTGCATTTAAAGTCCATAGGCCATACAATTACAGGAGATGAACTTTATGGAAATGGCCTGAACGCTGAAAAAGGAATAAAAAGACAGTTTTTACATGCCTACAGGGTAAAGTTCACTCATCCTGCAGCAAAGAAGGAAATGGAAATAGAAATATCATTACCTGAAGATATGAAGGAGTTTCTTGAAAAATAAGTTTTGATTTCATCTTTGAAAGGGGACAGAAGAATGAAATATATCTATAATATTGAAAAAACAAAAGATTATACTGAAAAAATTGATTTTGAAGAAAAAATAGGAAAAAAGGCACAGAATTTACTTGAACTGGCAGTTCAGGGATTTAATGTGCCTAAATTTTCAGTAGTTACAAATAAATATTTCAGGGAAGTAATACTAGATGAGATAAAAGAATATAACAGAAAAGAAGGAAATGAAGATGAAATAAGTGACTGGAACAGCATATTTGATAAAAATACAGAAAGAAAGACAGAAAATATAATAAAAGTCATAAAAGAGCATAAAATTAAGGAAGAATTTTTGGCAGAAATAGAAAACATAGCAGAAAACAATAGCTATTATGCTGTAAGATCTTCTTCAATAGAGGAAGACAGCAGTAATTTTTCATTTGCAGGTCAGTTTGAAACATATCTATATGTAAAAAAGGAAAATATAATTGAAAAAGTGAAGGAAGTATGGATTTCTTCCTTTTCAAATCATGTCATGAAATATAGAAAAGAAGGAAAAATAAACAATGAAATAAATGTTCCGGCAGTAATAATTCAGGAAATGGTAAATTCTGAAAAGGCCGGAGTCGGATTCAGCGTAAATCCCGTAAATGGAAATTATGATGAAATTGTAATTTCAGGAACTTATGGACTGGGAACAAGTATAGTTGACGGCGATGAAAATGGAGACCTGTTTATATATAATAAAAAAACGGAGGAAATAAAAAAGGAAATAAGAACTAAAAAAATAAGACAGGTTTTAGATTTTGAAAATAAGAAAATAAAAACAGAAGAAATAAATATTGAAGATGAAATATTAAATGACAGCGAAGTACAGGAACTGGGTGAAAATATCATAAATATTGAAAAATATTATGGAAAACCTCAGGATATGGAATGGGCATTTGAAAAGGGAAAACTTTACATATTACAGTCAAGACCGATAACAACATTAAAAAAAGCAAATGAAAAAACAGCAAATGTAATAATATGGGATAACAGTAATATTGTAGAAAGCTATCCTGAAATTACGCTTCCGCTTACCTTCAGCTTCATAAGAAAAGCCTATTCTGACGTATATAAAAGATTTTCAGAAATTACTGGAGTACCTCCAAAGGTTGTTGAAAGCTATCAGGTTGTATATGACAACATGCTTGGATTATTGAAGGGAAGAGTTTACTATAATCTGATAAACTGGTACAAACTTCTCATGCTGTTTCCTAATTCACGTAATAACAGTAAATTTATGGAGCAGATGATGGGGGTGAAAAAGGAACTGTCTGAAGAAGATATAAATGAAAATCTTCTGGAAGCGGAAGAAAAAATGTCTTCGTGGGAAAAATTCAGAAACAGGATTGAAAAGCTGAAGGCAGGGACAACATTATTCCTAAATATGTTTCTGATTGAGAATAAGGCTAAAAAGTTTTATAAACTTATAGATGAAAATCTTAACGGAAAAAATAGCAGGCTGGAAGAAAAAAGTGTGAAGGACTTGAAAAAATATTATAAATTTCTTGAAAATAAATTTTTAAAAAACTGGGAAATACCTATTATAAATGACTTTCTTGTAATGGTATGGTTTGGCCTTTCAAAAAAAGCAGCCGAAAAATATATAAAGGAAAATTATAAAAGAGATATAAGTGCCGGGGATGTGGCAGGTATACTTGGTTATTCGGATGTTTATTTTTCAAAAATATTTAAGCAGCTCTTTGACGATACCTTTATAAATTATCTGACCAATCTGAGAATAGAAAAGGCAAAGGTACTTTTAAAGGATGTCAGTTTTAATATAAAAGAAGTCGGTGCAAGTGTGGGGTATACGGATTCAAACTACTTTACAAAGGTGTTTAAAAGATCGGTAGGAATGAGTCCTTCAGAGTACAGAGGAAGCGTTTAATTTAAAGATTAAAAATTTACTTATTATATTAAAATATTACCATTCACATAAGTTTTTCTTAAATATAGAATATATAAAAGAGATGTAAGACTTTTTAGTCTTAAGTATTTATTTTTTGGAGGAACAATGAAAAAGAGATTTTTTGCATTAGCAATCGCTACATTAGCGTTATCAGCTTGCGGACTTAAGAGTCCAGAGACAACAACAACTGCTGCAAACGGTGGAGAGACAACTGCTGCAAAGGCAGACAGCGGTAGTGAGGGTGCAGAGGTAACCTTGGTTTATGCGGAGGTAAACCCGCTTGATACAATCGTAGGACAGAGCGGTACAGCATTCAAGGAGAAGGTGGAAGAACTTTCAGGCGGAAAGATTCATATCGATGTTCAGGCAAGCGGTGTACTCGGTTCAGAGAACGATGTACTTGACGGAATGCTTGGAGGAACAGGTACAGTAGATATGTCAAGAATTTCAGCTTTCGCTCTTACAAGCTATGGTGCAAAGAAGGCTTCACTTCTTTCATTACCATACACATTCAACTCAAGAGAGCATTTCTGGAAGTTCGTTGACAGTGATTTGTCAAAGGAGTTCTTAGAGGAAACATCAGATCTTAACCTTGGTATCAAGAGCTTGTACTATGGTGAGGAAGGTTTCAGACATTTCTTTACAAAGAATCCTGTAAATTCTGTTGAGGATTTAAAGGGAATGAAGATGAGAGTTTCAAATGACCCTGTAATGAACGGAATGGTTGAGGGTCTTGGTGCATCTCCTACAGTAGTTGCATTTAACGAGCTTTATTCAGCACTTCAGACAGGTGTTGTAGACGGTGCGGAGCAGCCTATAACAAACTATAAGTCAAATGCTTTCCCTGAGGTGGCTCCAAACATCATCCTTGACGGTCATACACTTGGAGCATTCCAGGTAGTAATCACAGATGACGCTTGGAATAAGCTTACACCTGAGCAGCAGGATATCCTTGTTGAGGCAGGAAAGTATGTAGGTGAGGTAAACAGAGAAATCGCTCAAAAGGCGGAGGATAAGGTTTTAGAGGAGCTTAAGTCATCAGGTGTAAATGTTGTTGAAGTTACAGATAAAACACCTTGGAAAGAAGCTACAAAGAATGTTATCGAAAAGAATACAACTGATCAGAAAGAATTATATCAGCAGATAGTTGACTTGGATAAATAATATTATTGCCTCTTGGAGACTTCTCCAAGAGGTTTGTTGATAGAATAAGAGGTAATTATGTCAGATTTTTTTAAAGCGGTAGACAAAATAAAACCGGCATATGATGCTACATACAAATTTGTTCTGCTTATATGTAAACTTTTATTGATAGGAGATATTGCCATCACAACAATGGCGGTTGCCGGAAGATATATATCATTTATACCGGATCCTGCATGGAGTGAGGAGATAGTTCTTACATTTATGGCATATATGGCAGTGCTTTCAGCAGCACTTGCAATAAGAAGAGGTGCACATATCAGAATGACGGCCTTTGATCCATATCTTCCAAAGGGAGTGGTAAGATTTTTGGATGTACTTTCAGACATTGCGGTTTTGATACTTGCAGTGGTAATGATAGTTGTAGGCTGGAATTATGCTATGAAGATTGGTGCAAAGGGTACTTATGTAAGTATGCCGGGACTTTCAAAATTCTGGCAGTATTTCCCTATACCTTTAGCAGGTGTTGCAATGTTAATATTTGAGCTTGAAGCACTTTATAATCATATAAAGGCTATATGCTTAAAAGAAGATTCAAAGGAGGTGCAGGCATGAGTACAGGAGCAGCAATTGCCATATTGCTTATCAGCTTTTTTATAATGATATTTTTGCGTTTTCCGATTGCATATGCGGTAGCACTTTCATCTTTGCTCTGCCTTTTGGCACAGGGACAACCGCTTTCAACAATATGTCAGCAGATGGTTAAGGGTATTTCATCATTCTCACTTATGGCGGTACCGTTCTTTATAACAATGGGCTGCCTTATGGGAAGCGGCGGTATATCCGAAAAACTTATTGCACTGGCAAATGCCTGTGTAGGCTGGATGCGTGGAGGTATGGCAATGGTTAATATCGTGGCTTCATACTTCTTTGGAGGAATTTCAGGTTCAGCAGCGGCAGATACGGCATCACTTGGTTCAATCCTTATACCTATGATGGTGGATCAGGGATATGATGCGGATTTTTCTACAGCGGTTACAATTACATCATCATGCGAGGGACTTTTGGTACCTCCTTCACATAACATGGTTATATACGCTACTACAGCAGGTGGTGTATCGGTAGGAAGCTTATTCCTTGCAGGATATATTCCGGGTGCATTGCTTGCGGTATCACTTATGATCGGTTCATATATTATTTCAGTGAGAAAGAATTATCCAAAGGGTGAGAAGTTCTCGATGAAGGTGCTTTTAAAGCAGCTTAGTGTATCATTCTGGGCATTGGCGGCAGTGCTTATAGTAGTTGTAGGTGTAGTAGGCGGTGTTTTCACAGCAACAGAGTCGGCAGCTATTGCGGTTATCTACAGCCTTATTGTCAGCGTATTCATATATAAAGGTCTTGACTGGAAGGGTGTATGGAAGACTCTTGATGAATGTGTAAATACATTGTCAATAGTACTTATCCTTATCTCAACATCAAGTATTTTCGGATATTGCCTTACAACACTTCATGTTCCGGATATGGCTGCAAGTGCAATCACAGGGTTTACAAACAACCCTATAATACTTGCCTTACTTCTTAACCTTATTTTGCTTATACTCGGATGTATCATGGATATGGCACCTATCATACTTATTGCCACACCGATACTTCTTCCTATTGCAAACTCTATAGGAATAGGACCGATACAGTTCGGTATCATGGTTATCTTAAACTGCGGTATAGGTCTTCTTACACCACCGGTTGGAGGAGTACTCTTTATCGGTTCGGCCGTAGCAAAATTGCCTATGGAAAAGGTAGTAAAGGCAACATTGCCGTTCTATCTGTGTATGATAATTACGCTTTTACTGATAACATTTATACCTGTTATAAGCCTTGGACTTCCAATGCTTCTGGGTAGTTTATAAATAACAATATAATAGCGAGCTGTTGCAAAATAGACCGGAAATACATCTATGGAGCAGCAGCTCTTTTTATATTCATTGTATACAAAATATATTTTAAAAAATTTAACTGTACAAGCTCGAAAATACTTGTTAAAAGATATAAAACATAGTACAATTTGTTAAAGAGATGACAATGAATTAAAGAGCTGTGTCTTAAAAAGACAGGGCCATTAAGTCAAAAATAAATATTAAAATATATTTTGGAGGAAAATATGAGCAAGATAGTAGTTGTTGGAGCAAATCATGCCGGTACTTGTGCAATCAATACAATCACAGGATTCAATGAGGGAGATGAAGTAGTAGTATTTGATCAGAACTCAAATATCAGCTTTTTAGGTTGTGGTATGGCACTTTGGATAGGCGGTCAGATATCAAAGCCGGACGGACTTTTCTATTCAAATAAAGAAAAGCTTGAGTCTCAGGGTGCAAAAGTAAATATGAACAGTAAGGTTGAAAGAATAGATTTTGATAAAAAGTTCGTATGTGCAACTTTGGAGAACGGTCAGAAAGTAGAAGAAAGCTATGATAAGTTGATACTGGCTACAGGTTCACTTCCTATAGTACCACAGATACCGGGCAGAGACTTGGAGACGTTCAGCTTGTAAAGCTTTTCCAGAATGCCGAAGAAGTAATTAAGAAACTTGAAAATCCTGATATCAAGACAATTGCAGTAGTAGGTGCGGGATATATCGGAGTGGAACTTGCAGAGGCGTTTGAGAGACATAATAAGAAGGTAATAGTTGTTGATATAGCAAATACTTCGCTTTCAAGCTACTATGATCCTGAGTTCAGTGCACTTATGGATAAGAATCTCTCAGATCATGGAATTAAACTTGCTTTCGGTGAGACTGTAAAGGAGATTAAGGGTAACGGCAAGGTAGAGGCCATAGTAACAGATAAGAATGAATATCAGTGTGATATGGTTATTCTTGCTATCGGATTCAGACCTAATACGGAGCTTGGAAAAGATTATCTTGAAACAATGTCAAACGGTGCATATATCGTTGATGAAACTCAGCAGACAAGCAAGAAGGATGTATACGCAATCGGTGACTGTGCAACAGTACTTTTCAATTCTACAGGAGAGAAGTCATATATTGCGCTTGCAACAAATGCTGTACGTTCGGGAATTATAGCCGCATATAATGCCTGCGGCAAGAAACTTGAGACCATCGGTGTTCAAGGGTCAAATGCTATTTCAATTTATGATTTAAAACTTGTATCTACAGGACTCAGCGAACAGAAGGCAAAGCAGCTTGGTATGGATGTGCTTTCTACTTCATTTGAAGACTTACAAAAGGCAACATTCATTGAAACAACAAACCCTAAGGTAAATATAAAGATAGTATATGACGCAAAGACAAGAGTAATACTCGGAGCGCAGATGGCATCTACATATGATATGTCAATGGGTATCCATATGTTCTCACTTGCAATACAGGAGAAGGTAACCATAGACAAGCTTAAACTGCTTGATATATTCTTCCTTCCACATTTCAATCAGCCATATAACTACATCACAATGGCTGCATTATCCGCAAAATAAAATTATAGTAAATCAAAAGGGAGTATATTTGATATGCTCCCCTTTTTATGAAGTGTGTTAATTATTATTTATTTTTAGCAAGTTTTTTGAACTCGTCCGCTACGAACTGAACTTTTGTACCGATAATAACCTGTACGGCAGTCTTTGAAGGTCTGATAACACCTGCAACACCTGCAGATTTAATCTTTTTTTCGTCAACCTTTGTATAGTCTTTGATCTCAAGACGAAGTCTGGTGATACAGTTATCAATAGATGTAAGGTTCTCAGGACCGCCTACACCCTCTAAGATAATAGCTGCAACTGCAGTAAAGTCATCATTAGCTAAAACTGCTTTTTTCTCTTCTTCCTCATCATCCTCTCTACCCGGAGTCTTTAAGTCAAACTTTGTGATAACGAAGCGGAAGATTGCATAGTAGATAGCACCGTAAACCACACCGATTGGAATGCCGATAGGTATTAAGAGTATCGGATTTTGTGCAAACGGAGCTTTAAAGCTGAGTACCCAGTCAACAAGACCTGCACTGAAGTTAAATCCTGCTCTTATAGGAAGAAGTGAAACTACAGCAAGTGAAATACCTGTTAAAAGAGCGTGGATAAGGTAAAGTACCGGTGCAAGGAACATGAATGCAAACTCAAGAGGCTCTGTAACACCTGTAAAGAATGATGAAAGAGCGGCAGCAAGTAAAAGACCGTAAGCGGCTTTCTTTCTTGCATCCTTAGCTGTGTGATACATAGCAAGTGCAGCGCCCGGAAGACCGAACATCATTACAGGGAAGAATCCTGACATATACATACCTGTCTGTCCGAGGATACCGCCTTCTGCGCTTCCCCAGAATTTACCGATATCATTGATACCTGCAACATCAAACCAGAATACTGAGTTAAGTGCATGGTGAAGTCCGAACGGAATCAAAAGTCTGTTGAGGAAACCGTAGATACCTGCACCTACAGCACCTGTGCTGAGAATTGCCTCACCAAAGCTTACCAATGCTCCATAAATAAGAGGCCAAATAAAGAATAAAACAATAGCTGCAATAAGTGAAAATCCTGCAGTAACAATAGCCACGCTTCTCTTACCGCTAAAGAAAGAGAGTGCGTCAGGAAGCTTTGTTGTTTTAAACTTATTATAGCAAGCTGCACCTATAAGACCACAAACAATTCCGATAAACTGAGTCTGTGTCTTACCGAAAGCTGCAGGAACAGCATCAGCTTCAACACCTGTAAACATAGCTACAGAACCCTTTGATAAAAGAGTTGTGATAACAAGCCATGAAACAAGACCTGCAAGTGCGGCGGCACCGTCACCGTCATCACTCATACCGACAGCAACACCTATGGCAAACAAAATAGCCATATTGTCAATGATAGCACCGCCTGCCTTTAAAAGGAAAGCCGCTACTATATTATTTCCACCCCAACCGGTAGGATCGATCCAATAACCTATACCCATCAAAATCGCCGCCACAGGAAGGCAGGCTACAGGAAGCATCAAAGACTTCCCAAGTCGTTGTAAATACTTCATAAAAATTTCTCCTTATTATTTAAGCTCATCCCTTTGCCGGCCGGTCAAAGAGAAAATTTATTATTTTGGTATTACTACCAATATTTCACTGTCCTTATTCACAGCTTTATCTGTGATACTTTCAACAGATTTAAAATCCATAGTATTGCAAATGAGCATCATGGTAATGGTATTAAATCCTGCCGATTTTATCTTTTCAAGATCTGCCTGTATAAGCGGATCTTTTGCTTTAACTCTATCTCCTGCTTTTACAAAGGAAGAGAATCCTTCACCGTTCATCTTTACGGTATCAAGACCGATATGTATGAGAATTTCCTCACCGGTATCGGCTAATATACTGACAGCATGTAAGGTCTCAAAAACCATAGTCACCTTACCGTCAGCAGGAGAGGTTACAAGACCGTCGTTTGGAACGATTGCTACTCCCTTTCCAAGCATCTCTGATGAAAATGTCTCATCAGGAACTTCTTTTATAGAAACACTTTTTCCGCTCATAGGGCTGAAAAATGCATTTTTCTTCTTCTTAAATAAACCGAACATATTTTACTCCTCTGCCATAGTTACTCTTTTTATATGAATTGCCAAATAGGTCATTTCCATTCTGGTTATTTTTGAACGGGTTTCAACCTCTATATATTCTGCAATTCTTTTTCCGCATTCAAATTCTTCGGGATATTTTTCCTTCATCATATCCTCAAAAATCGTATCATCATCATGGAGCATTTCATTTCTATAAAGTCTTTGAATAAGAAACTTTACATGAGTTACAAATCTTTCATAATGAATAGAATTTTCATTAAGCTCTACATTCAATTCACTTTTTACAATATCCATTATATCTCTCATAAGATGTGGAAGGCTCAAAGTCTCCTTCATATGAGTGCTGTACTGTGCATTTACAAAATGAAGTGCAATAAAGCCTGCCTCCGAATCCGGAAGGGAAAGTCCTATTCTATCATTTATGAGTCTGAGAGTATAGAGTCCAAGCGCATATTCCTGAGGATAAAATCTTTTGATTTCCCACATCAGGGCATTTTCGGGAGTCATACCTTCTTTAAATCTCTCAATAGCAAAATTCACATGGTCAACCAGAGTAAGATAAATACTTTGGCTGAGTTTGAGCTTTTCTACATTGATTGCATATGAAATGACATCATCAGTAAGAGTTATTCTTTCAATAGGGATATCCGCAATCATATCCTGAAATTTAAGAAGCATTTCATTTTCCTTGATACGAAATACCTTTTCTATTTCAGTCTCCGATAGAGTATCTCCTTTTTTTCTGCCGAAGCCTATACCCTTACCCATGGCAATAATTTCCTTGTTTTTATGGTCATGGGTCAAGACGATATTATTATTTATAATTTTTTCAATGATCATCGCACCACCATAAAGCAATAAAAAAAACCAAATAAACCATAGTACTATGGTAAATTCGGTCTTGCCTGCGTCTCAGTAACAATCCTAAAATATTAGAATTTATGTAAGTATTATGACAGAATTCTTAAGATAAATCAATCGGCAAAATGTAGGAATTATATTTGTAAAATTGGGGAGAATAGATAAAGAATCAAGAAAATGTGATAAATACAGTAAAAATTAAAGTATTAATATATTGCGAATAAACATTTTAAAAGCTAAAATATTTAATATAATAATTCGTAAAATCTATGTATTTATATCAGGAGGAATATGTTAGAAAAACTGAAAAAAGAGCAGACCTTAGAGGAACAGAAGCTGCTGCTGGCTGAATTTTTAAGCGGTCAGAAAGACGCAGAGGAAAAGCGGGTTCTGCTCAAAAATGAAAAGGCACTGATTAAGGCCAAAA
>ERZ773027.1737-NODE-1737-length-11258-cov-13.680264_pt1 | contig 11258 bp, 9 predicted proteins | sample MGYA00511032_ERZ773027 | MGnify/ENA primary metagenome ERZ773027 (study PRJEB29015, sample SAMEA2738138) | human oral metagenome | biome: human oral; feature: human-associated habitat; material: saliva | place: China | collected 2190 ... | reverse complement strand
AAGAGGAAGGCAAGATAACCATAAATCCAGAATATGGATATGAATTTAGCCATACTTTAGAAACTCAGATTAGAGGACAACTCAAAAATGGTCTCGCTATGATAGATTTTTATGAATCGTGTGACAAAAGACATAGATTATCACGTTATGGAAATGACTATATCGCTACACTTTGCATTAAACTATAATATTATAGAACATACTTCAGGAGAATAGCCCGTTTTGTTTTCCGTAAGGGTTAAAATCTAAATCCCAGTTTGTTGAAATAAAATAATTAAATAAAATGATAGAGAGGAGGTAAAAGCAAATAGCCGCTACTTCCTTTTTTGTTGTCAAACATTCAAAAATGGAAAGGAGAATTTATGAAAGAACTGAAAAATACAGATAAAAAAGGCAGTAGCACAAAGAGAAAGATTAGAAAGACCCCCCTATGAGGTTCTTGTCTATTTCAATGAAAATACAACTGAAATAATGCTGAGGGAGCTTAGGAGAAAATTGGATGAAAAAAAGATGATTTTGATTAAAAAGTCCTTGACAAGTAGCAACGGGAAAAACAGCGAAGTCTATTCTAATTTCATGTGGTGCAAGGCTTGCATAATATAGGAAATATAAACGAATAATCAGGCTATAGATAGAAAATCTCGCTCCAGCGGGATTTTTCTTGTATAATGAAGCTAGAAAGTAGCTGATGGAGGTAAAGAAAGGTTGAAATGCAAGGAAAAAATGTTTAGCGCTGTTATTGATCGGCCGGTCGGTTTTAAAGATTCTTTTGGGAATGTCTATCCGATTAATTATGGCTATATCCCTGAGCTGATGGGTGGAGATGGCGAAGAGCAGGATGTGTATATTGTTTCCCATGATCAGCAGCAGCCTCTGGAAAATTTTACAGGAAAGTTGATTGCTATCATCCATCGTCGTGATGATATAGAAGACAAGTGGGTTTTGGCTCCTGTTAATGAGGAGGTTGATAAAACTTTGATAGCGGAGCAGACTCAATTTATGGAGCAGTATTTTGATTCCTGGATTGAGATGGTGGAAGAGACTGCTGATTCCAATCCTTAATATCCATGATAAAGATCAGAAATCGGCTCTTGTTAGCGCTGTTCTAACTGGTTTAGCTTAATAATGAAAGTCTATATTCGATTAAGCTTTCCTAAATATCGGATAAAATTACAAGATGGTAAGTCACGAAAAAAATCGCATGGATGAAACTGAGATGATTTGTCCATGCGATTTTTGTATTTAGGTGGCTGTCATGAGCAAAGTTCTATCTAGCAGAATAGAAATGTTTACGCTTCTTTCTTTTTGAGTAAGAAGAGACCACCGCTTGTAGCCAGAAGAATCGTTGCAACTGTAAAGAGAGCAGAGTTTTCCTTGCTTCCTGTTTGGGGGAGCTGAGGCTGCAGGGTATTTGTTGCTTTTTGAGCTGTAGTGGTAGGCTGTGCTTCGCTTGTTTTCTGAGCAAGGCTTTCTAATCGCTCTTCTTTCGCTTTCGGAGTTGTCGGTTTGTCAGCTGGTTTGCCTGCTTGTTTTGGCTGAGGTTTTGGGTTCAGAATTTCTACAATTTCGACACTTGGTTTGTGAGTGACAGGCATATCTTTCAGCTCAGCTAATTGATCGCCAAAGACAGCGTTCGATACCCAACGGTAGAAGTGAATGGTATGTAGACGATTGGTTGGATTTCCAGCATAAACGAAGAGTGGATGTTCCTTGTAATTACCAGAAATAGCAACGATTTTATTGGCTAATTTTTCGTTGCCTGGCCACCAGCCTGCAATGTAATAGTCACTGTCTGCAATAGTCGCCAAAGTCTTGAAGTTGGCAGGAGCTTTTGCGATCCAGTTTCCAGAATTAGAATAGAAGAGATCATTCTTCTTATAGCCGCTAGTCAATGGATCTTTGTCGTCTATAATAGCCTTCATCAGACCTTCAAAATCGCTACCGCCGGAGAATCTTTCCGCATCAAATCCATCTAGAACACCCAGTTTTTCAAGGCGTTGCATAGCAGAGCCACCCACTACAATGGTTGGTTTGCGACCAAGAATAGACTTGTCAAATTTGTTGCTTTCAAGGACGATGACATCAGCTTCATCAGGCGTATCGACAATATCAAAGCCTAGATTTTTCAGTGCCAGAGCGGTATGAGTAGGTGAGTCCACTCCTGCCCAGTAGAATTGATGAGGGGGTGCATAGACTTTCAGTGCTTTCAAGCTTGGCCCTTCCGGAACCTTATACAAGGCATCTCCATAAATAGCATAATCACCTAAGAGATTTGCAAAGGTTGATGTATCAACGATATAGCCATCCTCTGTCAGATAGACCTTCTTACCTTGGCGAATAGCTTGGTTGACAGCTTTGACCGCGCTGTCAGATGTATTAGCGATGACATAGTAAGGTGCAGAGTAGTTGATATCGCGCGTCCGAGTAGCACGGAGAGCAGTGACTTCACCGAGTTTGCCATCAAAGAGTTTATCTTTAAAGATAGGCTCAGCTTTAAAGCCTCTCATATCTGGGAAGTTTACCAAAAGTTCAGCATACATGGCAGCCCAAGCAGATTCGTTTGATCCTTTGTAGAGGATATGGTTGGCATAGCCGCGCTTAGCTTGAGCCATATCGACAACTAGGTCGCCCTTCTTATAGTTGCCAACATCTTCCTTCAATTCTTGAATGACAACACCGTTTCTCTTGAAGTATTCAATCATATTAAAGGCTTGTTGGGAATCATTGTCTTTGTCGAGTCCCATTGGGATGACGTAATAGTCAGGGAAGAATTTTTTCTGACCATTTTTCACCCGTCCAACAACTTTGCCGTCAGGTCCGACCAACTCATTTTCAGCTTTTGGATCTTCAACCTTGTTGATGCCACGGAGATAGAAGTTGAGGCGCATTTCCATGAGCTTGTCAGGATCTTGGGACAGGTAAGAGATACCTCCGAGGACAGCATGGTAGCCAGCCTTGTAGGATTCCTGATTGCCCTCAGGGATTTCAATGGTATGTCCTAATATGCCGTGGTACATAGCATAGACACCAGTGTAGCCGGAGAAGGAGTCATCCCAGCCATCGCCCCAGTCTAGTTTAGGGATGATATAGCTGTCATACTTAGAGTTAGCGACGCCGGCACGTCCCATGTGATGGGCGTTTTCCAGCATATTTTCAGACAAAAGGTCGTATTCAAAGTTTGGATCGTGTGGCGGTGTCGCTGGCTCGATCAAGAATTCTTTAACGAATCCATGAATGTCATAAAGTGCAATTGGATTCCATTTGTTAATGAGTCCAGCTACAGTACGGGTTTCTGGGTTGGCCTGATAGCTAGTGTCGCGGTTTGGATCAATTCCGTTGGCAAGAGCACGCGTATTGGCAACATCTCCGTCAGGATTTTCAGTAAAGTCAAAGAGGAAAATGAATTTCTTGAGGAGTTCTTTGACATTGAGTGTGATATTTTTAGCAGCACCGTTGGCGTCAGTTGTTTGGAAGGAAATTTGTTCCTTGGTCGCAAAAGTATTGAAGAGCCCAGTGATGATGTCAATGGCTGGTTGTTCGTCAGCGTGGGTGTTATTGATAAGGACTGGAAGTTTATAGTCCAGCGTACCATTTTTCAGAGCAGCTAACATTTCAGCTGGTTTAGTAAGGGCGACTGTATTGGTTGTGTTGAGATAGTCGTCAATGCTCTTTTGGTCGGAGCTGATGATACCCAACTTGATATCGCGACCCTGAGCACTCTTTCCGATGTTCTCAATCTGTACCAAGCGATCCGTTTTAGCATTTTGGAGACTCTTTTCAATAGCTGCCAGCATTTCATCGTGGGTATGGAAATCTTCGTAGGGACGAAGGACAATATTCTTGCGAATAGTCAGGCCAAGATCTTCGCTGGTTCCGACTAATTCATGACTTCCCATAAAGTTGCGGTAGGTTCTACGGATATTGTTTGGTGTCCGCAGGCTTAAGTCTTGCCCAAATAATTCATTAAATTTTAGGGAAACTTTTAGGTCGTTTCCATCAGCTTTTTCTTCGACAGTGACAAATGGATCACCTGTGAAGCTTCCATCATCCATTTTCCAAGTTTTCCACTCGCTAATAGGCTTGTTGTCCAGTGTCCAAGTGATTTTACCAGCTTGAGCCCCCTGCTTTTGAATAGTTTCTTCAATATTGGCTTTTTCGGACATGTAAACCTTACTGTCGGCAAGCTGAATCTTGTTTTCTTGGGAGCTAGCTGCATGGACTTCTGTTTTAGTCGTAGTGTCCAGTTTTTGGGTAGTTTCAGCTGCTTTTTCCTCTGACGCTGTGGAAGGAAGACTTGGAGCCTTGCTGTCCGTAGCTTCAGATGGGCTGCTTTTCTCTAGTGAATCAGCTTGTGGAATAGTCGAAGGTTCTTCAGGCTTCTCTGTACTTGCAGGTGTAGGCTGCTCCACTAGAGAACTGATTTTGCTGTTGTCTTGCGGAGGTTCAGCAGGGTTAAGCGTATCAGCTGCCGCATTTCCTTGAGCTAAAACGGCTAAGAGAACCGCAGCGGATAGGCTGAGGGCTTGTGTATATAAGCGTTTCTTATATGAGTTTTTCATAAGAAACCTCCTTTTAAATGTGTTCTTTAAGTTTAGTATAACAGAGTTTGAAACCGTTTACAAACAAAAACATAGATAAAAAATAAACTTCTAACGAAAGGATGAGATATGTGTAATTTCTGAAGAGTATTTGAGTCTGATATTTAAACAGCCCGCAAGATTCGCAGTGTGGATTTCTGCAAATTCATGCAAAAAACAGGCATTTATGCTACAATATTAGCAACAAAGATGATTGGAGCAAACGATGAAAGCGATTATTACGGTTGTTGGAAAAGATAAGGCAGGGATTGTGGCTGGTGTAGCTACTAAAATTGCAGAGCTGGGGCTCAATATTGACGATATTTCTCAAACTGTTTTGGACGAGTTTTTTACCATGATGGCCGTCGTTTCTAGCGACGAAAAGCAGGATTTTGCAGCACTTCGTAGTGAATTTGAGGTCTTTGGTCAGACCCTCAATGTCAAAATCAATATTCAAAGCGCAGCGATTTTTGACGCTATGTACAATATCTAAGGAGAGGGCACATGGATATTAGACAAGTAACAGAAACCATTGCCATGATTGAGGAGCAGAATTTTGATATTCGGACTATTACCATGGGCATTTCTCTCTTGGACTGCATTGACTCGGATATTGAGCGGGCGGCGGACAAGGTATACCAAAAAATTACGACAAAAGCGAAAGATTTAGTTTCAGTCGGAAATGAGATTGCAGCTGAGCTGGGAATTCCTATCGTCAACAAGCGGGTCTCCGTGACTCCGATTTCTCTGATTGGGGCAGCTACGGATGCTACGGACTATCTGCCTCTGGCTCATGCTCTGGATCGGGCAGCAAAAGAAATCGGCGTTGACTTTATCGGTGGTTTTTCTGCCTTGGTCCAAAAGGGCTATCAAAAAGGCGATGAAATCCTCATTAATTCTATTCCACGCGCTTTGGCTGAGACGGACAAGGTCTGCTCCTCTGTCAATATTGGATCAACCAAGACCGGTATCAATATGACGGCAGTTGCGGATATGGGGCGGATTATCAAGGAAACGGCCCAGCTTTCTGACATGGGTGCGGCCAAGCTAGTCGTCTTTGCCAATGCGGTCGAGGACAATCCTTTCATGGCAGGCGCCTTCCATGGTGTTGGTGAAGCAGATGTGGTCATCAATGTCGGTGTTTCTGGGCCTGGTGTTGTCAAACGAGCCTTGGAAAAGGTCCGTGGTGAGAGCTTTGACGTGGTCGCGGAAACAGTCAAGAAAACGGCCTTCAAAATCACTCGTATCGGCCAGCTGGTCGGTCAGATGGCCAGCGAGCGTCTGGGCGTCAAGTTCGGAATTGTTGACTTGAGTCTGGCTCCAACACCAGCGGTCGGAGACTCAGTAGCTCGTGTCTTGGAAGAAATGGGCTTGGAAACAGTTGGCACTCATGGTACGACAGCGGCGCTTGCCCTTCTTAATGACCAAGTCAAAAAAGGCGGTGTCATGGCCTGCAACCAGGTCGGCGGTCTGTCTGGTGCTTTCATTCCTGTGTCAGAGGACGAGGGCATGATTGCGGCTGTGCAAAATGGCTCGCTCAATCTAGAAAAGTTGGAAGCTATGACGGCTATCTGCTCGGTAGGCTTGGACATGATTGCTATTCCAGAAGCGACGCCAGCTGAAACCATCGCAGCCATGATTGCGGATGAGGCGGCGATTGGTGTTATCAATCAAAAGACGACGGCTGTGCGGATTATTCCAAAAGGCAAGGAAGGCGATATGATTGAATTTGGCGGACTCTTGGGAACAGCTCCAGTCATGAAGGTCAATCAGGCTTCGTCAGCCGCCTTTATCGCGCGGGGTGGTCAGATTCCAGCGCCGATTCACAGTTTTAAAAACTAAGTAATAGGAGGCTGGGACAAAATCCTAGCCTCTCAATTGTCTTTGGATTGTCGAGCAAGACGCAGTGGTTGAGTGGGCTCTACTAGGCTGATTTCATCAGCTTTTACAGCCCTACTCAACTGTGCGGAGGTGGGACGACGAAATCGAATTCTAACGAATTACTGATTTCTGTCCCACTCTCTTTCCCTCTGTCTTGCTCAGTCAAATGCGAGATAAATAAGCCACTCTTAGTTGGGTGGCCTTGATGAGAAAAGGAGACATTCATGGCAAAAACGAAATTATACATCATCCGGCATGGGAAGACTATGTTTAACACCATTGGTCGAGCTCAGGGCTGGTCGGACACTCCCTTAACTGAAGAAGGTGAACGTGGCATCCGTGAGCTAGGGATTGGGCTAAGAGAGTCTGGTTTGGAATTTACCAAGGCTTTCTCAAGCGACTCTGGTCGAACTATTCAGACCATGGGGATTATCCTAGAAGAGCTGGATTTGGTCGGGAAGATTCCTTATAAGTTTGACAAGCGCATCCGAGAGTGGTGCTTTGGGAGCTTTGACGGGGCCTATGGTGGCGATCTTTTCCGTGGAGTGATTCCAAGGGTGCGTGACACCGATAATTATAAAGAGCTGACTTTCCCAGAATTGGCAGACGGCTTGGTTGAAGTGGATACGGCTGGCTGGGCTGAGCCCTGGGAGCAACTGAGCGAGCGGATTTTAGCTGGATTTACAGCTATTGCCCAAGAAGTGGAAGCCGCTGGTGGAGGCAATGCTTTGGTTGTCAGCCATAGTATGACCATTGGGACTTTTGCCTACCTGCTGGACAAATCCATTAGCAAAAATCCTGAGGTTGACAACGGCAGTGTGACAGTTGTTGAATATGAAAAAGGGCAATTTACGATTCAGATCTTGGGAGATGTATCCTATCGTGAAGTTGGTGCCAAAATTTTGGACGCTGAAATAAACAGTTAAAAGAAATCATGGAAATAGTTGAGTTTTATTGAGCTGTCTTCTTTCAATCTTAGAAACTGCTTTTTTTCAGAAACGTGATATAATGAGAGGAGAATAAGGGGGGAAGTGTATGGCAAAAACAAGATTATACCTCATCCGGCATGGCAAAACGATGTTTAATACAATCGGACGAGCTCAGGGCTGGAGTGATAGTCCGTTGACAGCAGAAGGTGAACGTGGCATCCATGAACTAGGAATTGGTTTGCGAAAAGCGGGTATTGATTTTAAACTAGCTAGATCCAGTGATTCGGGTCGAACCATTCAGACCATGGGAATTATTCTGGAAGAGCTGGGCTTGACTGGAAAGATTCCTTATAGGTTTGACAAGCGCATTCGAGAGTGGTGTTTTGGCAGTTTTGATGGTGGCTATGATGGCGAGCTCTTTATGGGGGTCATGCCTAGGGTCTTTAATATCGATCATGTCCATCAACTCAGCTATGCCGAGCTGGCAGAAGGTTTAGTAGAAGTCGACACGGCTGGCTGGACTGAGAATTGGGAAAAACTCAGTGGCCGAATTTGGCAAGGCTTCTCAGAGATTGCTGAGGAGCTGGAGGCTGCGGGCGGTGGCAATGCTTTGGTAGTTAGTCATGGCATGACCATCGGAACTTTTGTCTACCTTATTAATCGCATGCAACCTCATGGCCTAGGCAATGGTAGTGTGACCATCGTAGACTATGAAGATGGACAATTTTCGGTTGTTTCCATCGGTGATATGTCCTATCGTGAAGTTGGAGCGAAAGAGCTGGAGGACAAGGCTTGAGAAGAGGTCGCCATGAAAGAAAGAGAAAACTCTCTTTGTTTCGACTAATAAATAGGCTCTTATTTCTAGGAATTGGGATCAGTTTGCTGTTTGCTCTATTGCGAGTGCAAGATATGGATGAAGACTTGCCAACTTTTATTAATCATGGTTTTGGAGTCCAGAGTTCTGACTTACCCAAGGTGTCTGTTGATGATTGGGAGTTGACTTTAATCAATCGTAACCATTTACAGGAAGAGTCTCATCCTAAGTTGACCCAAATCGATGATATTCAGGTAGATAGCCGTATTGCTGAAAACACTAGACAATTTTTAGCTGCAGCTCGAACCATTGCACCAGGAGAAACCTTGATTTCGGGTTATCGTAGCCGAGCAGAGCAGACAGAGCTCTATGAAGAAGCGCTAGCCTTGGCCGAAGAAGAGGGCTTATCTCGGCAAGAAGCGGAGCAAGAAGTGCAAAAGCGGATCCAGCTGCCAGGCGCCAGCGAGCATCAGACAGGCTTGGCGATTGATATGAGTGAGCCAGAAGGTCAGAATGATGAAGTAGCACATAAGATTGCAGAATTGCCCCTAAATACGGCTTTATTCTGCGCTATCCTGAAGGGAAAAGCGATATTACTGGTGTGAATTTTGAAAATTGGCACTATCGTTATGTTGGCGTAGAGTCGGCCCAATACATGCAAAAACATCATCTAGTTTTAGAGGAGTATCTGACTCTTTTGAAAGAGTCAGCTCGGTAAAGTGTCACAATCCATTGATAGACAAAAAATCAGCTGCTCAAATGAGCAAGCTGATTTTAAGGCTCTTTGTCAACTGTAGTGAGTTTCAAAAAGTTACTAGAATTTTGATATAAATTCAATTTTCTTATTGACCCTGACCTTGGGGAAGGGGGATACTAATACAAGATAAGAAAGGAGAATATTATGCAAATCAATATGATTCGTTCAGAAGAAGCAATTTTAGAGGCGACGAAAGACTTTTGGAAATGATACATTTTTGCTTGAAAATCTACCAGAACCTGATATAATGTAGGTAGTTTCTGGAGGTATCAGTATGCATTACAAAAGAATTGAGTTAAAAGTCACAAATCAAGGTATCCATGAGCGCAAGATTTTTCAGGGTGTTAAGATTTTCAGCCGCAGCAAGCTGTCCAAAGATCAGAAAAGCATTCTGACGCAGAAGATTTACCTGACACCGAAGCAAAACATTGTTTACTATCAACGGACAGATGTCAACTATGACCAGAACTGGCATCATAATAAGGACTACTACGAACTAACTTATGGCCAGTTGGACAGAGAAACTGTCTTTAAGGTTTGTCAAGATTTTGACGAACTAAGTCCTTTTCTGGAAAATGAGCTGCTTGAGAAGCTAAAAGAAAAGCAGTCAACAGGCAAATTTTTTGAAAAATTAGATATATAAAAATCCGGCTGCTTTTATAAGCAGTCGGATTTCTTTGAGTTATAGTTAAATAGTACTTAAACAGGACCTTGCGCAATCATAGCGTTGGCCACGTTTTAGAAAGCAGCAATGTTAGCACCAGCCAGGTAGTCTTTGTCAAGTCCGTAAGTTTCAGCGGTAGTTTTAGCTGTGTTGAGGATGTTGGTCATGATGTCTTTGAGACGACCAGAGTATACTAACATCTATTCATCTGGTAAGAGGGATTTTATCATCCAGATATTCATAGCTGGATGTCCGGCGGAGTTAGTAAGTGGTTGTTGCAGTGATGTGAAACTATAGTGTTGATAGATGGACACAGCCGTAGCCAGTTCAGTAGCGGTTTCTAGATAAAGCTGTTCATAACCTGCTAGACGTGCTTCTTGGAAAATCTGCTTTATCAGCCGACTGGAATAACCTTTGCCACGACTATTTTTAGTGACATACAATTTTTGTAATTCAGCAATCTTATCAGAAACAGGTGCAAAGCCACCACAGCCAACCAGCTGACCTTCGTCTTCCAGAACAAAGTAAGCTGCCCTCTCTTGCTGTTGATAATAGTCGGCCAAATGATCCAGATGAGAATCAAAGTAGACAGTTCCTGGTTTGTCAAGCCCGAATTCTTCTAGGCTAGCTCGAATGAGCTGCGCTACAGCTGGATTGTCTCTCATTTCTATTGGCCGTAAGTTCATGATAGTCCTCCGATAGGATGTATCGACTAATTAAACAATACCTTGTGCAATCATAGCGTTTGCTACGTTTTCGAAGGCAGCGATATTTGCTCCTGCAAGGTAATCAGTACCAAGTCCGTATGTTTCAGCAGTTGTTTTAGCTGTGTTGAAGATGTTGGTCATGATGTCTTTGAGACGGCCGTCCACTTCTTCACGAGTCCATGAGAGGCGAAGGCTGTTTTGGCTCATTTCAAGGGCAGATACAGCTACACCGCCAGCGTTGGCAGCTTTGGCTGGTCCATAAAGGATTCCGTTTTCTTTATAGACTTTAATCGCATCAAGGTCACTCGGCATGTTGGCACCTTCTGATACGCAGATAACACCTTGAGCAACCAAACGTTTAGCCGCTTCACCATTGATTTCGTTTTGAGTCGCACATGGAAGAGCAATATCGTAGTTACCAGCGTAAGTCCATACAGAACCTTCATGGTAAGTAGCAGTTGCTTTTTCAGCAGCATACTCAGTCAAGCGAGCACGGCGTTTCTCTTTGACATCTGTAAGGAGGTCGAAGTCAATACCATTTTCGTCGATGACATAGCCGTTTGAATCAGATACTGAGATAACAGTAGCGCCAAGTTCAGTCGCTTTTTGAAGAGCATATTGAGCTACGTTACCAGAACCGGAAATCACCACTTTCTTACCAGCAAAACTGTTACCATTTGCTTTGAGCATTTCTTCAGTATAGTAAACCAAACCGTAACCAGTAGCTTCTGGGCGAATCAAGCTACCACCGAATCCAAGAGGTTTACCAGTCAAGACACCAGCATCAAATTGGTTCAGGCGTTTGTATTGACCGTAGAGGTAGCCAATTTCACGTCCACCAACACCGATATCACCAGCTGGGACGTCAAGTGATGGTCCGATGTATTTTTGCAATTCAGTCATGAAGCTTTGGCAGAAGCGCATCACTT
>ERZ773027.1735-NODE-1735-length-11266-cov-4.124075_pt1 | contig 11266 bp, 20 predicted proteins | sample MGYA00511032_ERZ773027 | MGnify/ENA primary metagenome ERZ773027 (study PRJEB29015, sample SAMEA2738138) | human oral metagenome | biome: human oral; feature: human-associated habitat; material: saliva | place: China | collected 2190 ... | reverse complement strand
CCCGTTCGTGAGGACGCTCGCGACATCCACCACAGTGCCCTGTCGAAGCGCCAGATCGCCCTGAAGCAGGTAGTCCCCGCTCGCAACGACGTCGATGTGCCAAAGCCACTGCCCCGCGGGTGTCACACCGGCCCCGGGCGCGATCAGATCGACGTAGTTCTTACCCGTAGCCGGGTTGTAGAGCGCCCCGGACGGGTCCACCCCCACTTCGACCCTGCGCTCGATGTAGGCCGTGCCGTAGGAGACGACATAGGGCCCGTACGTGAAGACGACCGTGACATCGCCGGCCGGACGCATGTCGTCCGGTGTGAGAATCTGCCCCACGACCCTCGCATAGGGCGCCTGGGGTGGCTCAGTGCCTAGCATCGCAGACTCCTGAAGTCAAGATGGTATTACTCACTCGTAGTCTATCGCCTCATCCCTGTCGATCGGGCTATACTGGAGCCGTCCAAGCAACCGAGAGGAACCAGCATGCAATCTGTTCTCAAGACTGCCGATGAGTTGTGGGTCGGCGACCTCATCATCTACACGAACACACTTCACGTCGTGAGTGAGCAGCGCCTCACAGTTGACGGCGAGCACATCGCCAGCCTGCTCATCAAGCCCTACCTCAGCGACGGCCCGCTCACCCGCGTCGAGGTCCTCCGCAACCCTGGCTACCTGTTCCGCTGCGTCATCATCCCGATCTTCCTCGTCGAGCCCTGCGATGACGAGATGCTCGATGTTGTGGCGGTGGCTGTTTACACAGCCTCGCACCGTGAGATCATCGCTGATTACGCGGGTTCTTCGGTCCGTAGCGACGGCTCGCTTCACCTGGAGAACGGTGATATCGCTCACTATGGCGACGTGATCGCCCTCATCGACAACGGTGAAGCTTTCGAGTACTGCATTGTCGATAAGTACACACTCTCGAAGCACGTCCGTCTCGTCACGACCGAGGAGAACTGATGTACTCCCACCAGGACAAGGACCGGTTCGCGACCGCAATTGTACTGATCTCCACCATCCCTTTCGCCGTCCTCACCGCCATCGCAATCGTCGCCGTCTTCCTGGCGGCCTTCTAAGGAGATCATATGCTCACTATCTACACCCAGTCCAACTGCCAGCAATGCCGTATGACCAAGATGTACGCCGACAAGATGGGCGTCTCCTACGTCGAAAGGGACCTCGCCGACAGTCCCGACATCCTCGCCAAGGCCGTCCAGGCCGGTTATACCTCCGCCCCTGTCGTGGTGGACGACCATGGCGACATCTGGGGCGGCTACAACCCCTCCAAGATTCGCGGAAAGAGGTCGGCGAAATGATCTACCTCGACGAGTTCCCCGAACTGGAAGCGATCAAGAAAGTGGCCCGACATGATGACAGCGTGTCGAACCGCTACGGGCGCACAGCACGAGGTGAAATCGACCCCGAACTTGTTCGGGCGGACCTGATCCTCCTCTGCGCCATCATCAAGGCCCAGGACGAGTACATCAGCGGCGCTGTCAGCTGAAAAATCACAAGAAGACGCCCCCGAAGTCCTCAAAGACCTCGGGGGCTTCTTCCGACTCAACACACTCCCGAAAGGAAGAGCCCTAGTATATCACGCCTTCTCGGGGCCGTCCCCGGCTCCGTAGCGAACCGGGTCGATCACGGTCGGGCGCTCAAGCTCGCCGTCCTGCGTCACCGCAGCGGCCTCGTCCTTCGGAGCGGGCGAAGGCACGAAATAGCGGGCGATGAGCAAGAACACGACACCAGCGACCTGGCTGATGGAGTCCAGGTACTGCGCGGCGTCATCCGCCTTGACGATCCCTAGCACCATCAGCAGCGTCATAACGGCAGCCACAACACCATAGGTCGCCTTGCGGACCTCGGGCTTCTGAATCGTGGTGAGCATTCTCACTTCCCCTTCTTGATCGCCTCAACGAGCTCCTTGATGAGCCCGTTGGTCTCCTTCTGCGCGGCGACGGCCTGAGTCAGCAGCAGCCTGTTCTGCTCCACACCCCAGATCACGTCCCCGGCCTGGCGCTCATTCGCCTTGCCGTACCGCAGCTCCCCGCGAACCGCGTTGATCGCGTTCACAATGTCATCACCGTTGGCCATGATGATCCTCTCCACTTCATCCATTGTCGAACCACCGCTGGGGCGCTCGGAGTACCACCAGCTGTTGACGTGCTGGAGCAGGCTCTCGCCATAGCCCCAGTACTGATCGCTCTCGTTGCCGCAGTTGTACCGGCTGCCGGCCCTCCGGATGCTGTCGGCGCTGTAATCGCCCCCGAGGTAGTCCCTCAGGATCGACAGCCCCACAACGCTCGACTCGTGCGGGTCCCACCACGCCCTGTCGGGCTCATTGATGAAGTACCCGTTGTACGTCACCTGCGTCGGACCCACGCCATTACTGGTCTCCCAGTCCAGCACAGCGGGCAGGAAATGGTTAAGGAAGTTCTCCCTCGTCACCTCGCCCCAGCCGGAGCACGCTCCGCCCGCATCATGCCCGTAGACGTTCGTGCAGTTGCTCTCCTGGTCGGCCAGGCCCAGTGCCACCGCCCAGTGCAGCCCCACGTCGTCCGCGGCCCTCAGCACTGCGGCCTGAACGCTCTCATCACCACTCGCCTGCGGGGCCGGTGCTGCTGGGGAGCCGCCTGTCAGCGGGCTCGGGTTGTCCCGACGCCTCAGCGCATGAGTCCACGCGGCCTGCTGGGTGTACGGATGGTCGTTGTACGCGATAATGCGAACCTCGTCACCCGTCTGGTCGCCCTCCCAGCCGTCGATGCTGCCGTCCTCAGCGATCCACGCCTCGGCCAGCAGCGCTCCGTCACTGTCGGGCCCGGAACCGCCATTTATGATCATCGCCACATGGCCACGGCCCCCACTTGCGCCCTCCGACAGCACGATGTCGCCCGCGTACCAGCCCCCGTCAGGTACATTCCCCGTCCACGAGTCACTGATATCGGCGAAGTTCCGCTCCAGGGCGTACTCCCGGATGTTCCCCGTCCACGTATCCCGGGGGAAGTACCCCGCAGTGAACGGCTCGCCCCACTCATGGTGCGCCGCGATGTTGTAGCACCCTGATACCAGCGCCGAGCAGTCCGCGTTAGCAGGCGAGTGCACCAACCAGCCGTCCCAGTCGCTTCTGTCGTAGAACGTCCACCTGTCGGGCTGGCTGTACCCGACATCCGCCATCGCGTAGTACCGCGCGCAGGCGGCTGCGTAGTGCGCCACGTTGCCCATACGACCTCCTTCCATCGTCGTGACACAAGCGTAACGAACCCGAGGCTTGACGCACGCCCGATACTTCTCTACGCTAGTAGCACCAACCGAACCGAAGGAGCCACCATGGAAGAAATCGCCCCCATCTGGTGCGTACTCACGGGAGACCGCATCCGCCTTGACGGCAAGAAGTTCGAGGTTCTCAACAAGAACCTGGCCGCCACTGGCAACGAGGTCGGATTCTGTCTCTGCATCAAGGAGGAGAACTCAACCGAGCGCTCGTGGTAACTCTTCCGTTGGAACGACGAAGTCACCCGCATCTACCACTGAGAGGAAAATCAACCATGTCACGCCCCACCAAGTTCGAGGACCTCAGCGTCTACGACCAGCAAGGTTCGATGGTCGCAACCATCAACCGCGTAAATTTACTGTCCCTCCCACGGAAGACCCCCCATTCGCGTCCTCAAGACGATCAAGTCCCTGGGCATGGACGTAGCCGATGGCTTCCTGGACAAGCAGGGCGGCATTGAGACCGGAGAAGACCTTGTTTACCGCTTCCGGCCGACAGAGAAGGACCGAGAGAAGAAACTCCGCGCCGCCCAGTCCGAGTGGGACCGCACCAAGAAGCGCTACGAAGACGCCCTGACGGACACCGCGGCTGTCCCCGACTGGGCGCACTGGCTCATCAACCAGTGGGCCGAGGCGGAAGGCAAGCCCACCATCCAGTGGCCCGACACGGAGAACGACTGATACGAACACCATCACCATCCAGCCAACATCTGTCGGGTTCATGAAGCCCGGCGATCTCTTCCGCGACAGAGGCCGAACCTTCCAGATCGCGGACATCGAGCAGACTGATGATTTCGTCGAGATCGTCTACTATACCGGGATGAGCACTTTCATCAACTCGTTCTTCGTGTCTCCTGACGACACTCTTGACAAGGTGGTTGACGCCACCGACGAGAGCCCCCCTCCTCTTCAAGAAGGAAGCCATCAAGGCTCTGGCCGATGAGCTCCTCAACATCAACCGCGCTGTCAACACCATCATCCGGATCTCCGCTGACAACGGAGTCGATCTGTTCCAGGCCCAGTAATCACCAGAATTGACTGAAAGGAACTGGCTATGTACACCATCGCAGACCTCAAGGAATACCTTGACCAGTACGACGACGACTTGCCGATCGTTATCAGGGCCGTTACGAAACGCGAACTCTACGACGACACCAACCTCCTCGACCTCGAGGAACACCTCACCTTCGAACCCGTGTCGCTCATGCTCGCTAATGACGTTGATGGCTGGGAGCCCGACGACGGCGTCAGCAACCGCTTCCGTATCAAAGCCCTCGCCTGGAAAGAGAACTAACATGGAACCGCTGAAGACTGAAGCCGTCGGCCGCATCACCTATGGTCCGCACGAGCCCACCACGTTCATGCTCTCCGACGATCTCCTCGAAACTTACCTTGGAGACCGGGTCTACGTCCGCGTGGGGGACAAGAGACACCGCATCCTGGCCCTGAACACCCTCGTGGCCACCGGCGAGATCGAGATCGAGTGCGAGGGGGTTGACTGACATGAACTCGACACCGATCATCGACATGTTCTCCGGCACCGGACAACTCGCTCACGCCGTCTCAGCGGGGCTTGAAGAACCCACCCGCCCAGTGTCGTTCTCCGACACCTACGGGCCCGCCCGCAAATACCTGAAGCACCGCTTCCCGGACGCTGAAGTGCACAAGGACTTCCGTGACCAGATCGTCCCGGAGGGCTCAATCGTCACCTTCGGGGCGCCCTGCCAGGACCTCTCCGTCGCCGGCAAGCGCGCTGGTGCCGAACAGGGCTCCGGCACCGGCTCATCACTCATCCACGAGGCCCTCGACATGGCCGTAGCGGGCGGCGCGAGCCTCATCGTCGCGGAGAACGTCTCTGGCGGCCACAGCGCCTACCTCTCCCTCGCCGACTGGCTGGCGAAGGAGCATGGCTACTGCACCACCGTATCCTCCGCCGGGGCCTGGGAGGTCGGGGCCCCGCACCGCCGTGAGCGCATCATGCTCGTCGCGGCCCGGCGACACTTCGAAACGCACCACGTGAACGTTATCCGGCAGGTCGTGCCAGCCGGTCTGATCCCGACACCGACCGCCTCCTCCGCAACCGGGCCCGGCCGGAATGGGCGGAGAGGAGGCACCAACCTTCAGACCCGAATCCACGAAGGTCCCGACCCCGATCCTATGCTCATTATCACCTGGGCCCGTGTCGTCCAGGAATTCCACCCGCCTCTGAGGGACGTCGAAGGTCGCCTCAACGCCTCTTTCGTCGAGTGGCTCATGGGCTTGCCCTCCGACAACGCCGCAAATCTTTCCCGTACCGCCCGCATCCGCCTCGCGGGCAACACGGTCGTCGGCCTCCAGGCCCGCCTCATGCTCCAGCGCGGCCTCACCACCGTCAACGACACGAAAGGAGCTTTCTGATGGCTTTCACCCCGGCGCGCGTCAAACCCGAAGCGCTCAAAGTCGGAGACATCATCCGCATCGACCCCTACGATCTTGAGATCACACATATCCGATCCGACACCTCCGCCCAAGGCGAAACCGAGTACGTTCTGAATGCAACGCACTACCTCTTCGTCTGGCCCGTGGAGAGCACCATACGCGTACGAGCCGACAACCACGTCCTGCTGAAGAAAAAGAGCTGACATGCCACCCGCCAAGCAAGTCTGCGACTGCCGTATCAGTGACATCCTCCTCTACAAGAACGGGGAGAGCCGGATGATCACCGACATCGACCACAGAGGTAGGGCCTACCTCATCCGCACCTCCGACCTCTCGGGGGAGAACCCCCGCTTCGACACCTACGACGCCCTTGATGAGGTTAAGGTCCAGGGCACTCAGGAGGCTCTGTTCTGATGATCGACGACCAGTACGAATGCCTCCTCGAAGACGTCCTCCTCCACGGCGAGCCCCGCAACGACCGCACCGGTGTCGGCACCCGCTCCGTCTTCGGCCGTCGGCTCCGCTACGACCTTCAAGCAGGGTTCCCCCGGATCACCACCAAGTACGTCCCCATGAAGCCTGTCAAAGCGGAGCTCCTCTGGTTCCTCCGCGGGGAGACCAGCATCGACTTCCTCCGGATGCTGGATGTGTCGATCTGGGACGACTGGGCCGATGACAACGACAGCGTCGGACCCCTCTACGGCTACCAGTGGCGCTCATGGATCGACAGCGACGGCAAGGCCATCGACCAGATCGAGCAGCTCATTCAGGGTCTTCGACAGGACCCGCACTCCCGCCGGCACCTCGTGTCCGCCTGGAACGTCGGTGACCTTCCGCGGATGGCTCTGGCCCCTTGCCACGCCTTCTTCCAGTGCTACGTCTCGAACGGCGGTCGTCTGAGCTTGCAGGTCTATCAAAGGAGTGCGGATTTGTTCCTCGGCGTCCCGTTCAACATCGCCTCCTACGCCCTGTTATTGAACATGCTCGCCCAGCAGACCGGCTACTCACCCGGCGACCTCATCTGGACCGGCGGGGACTGCCACATCTACGACAACCACGTCGATCAGGTGAAGGAGCAGCTGGAACGTCCGGTGTTCCCGTTCCCCCGCCTGCGGCTCCATCGGCGCGAATCGATCGATGACTACCGCATGTCCGACATCGACGCCTCCGAGGGCTACCGGCATCACGGCGTTCTTCGAGCGCCCGTCGCGGTCTGATCCGGCCGCTCGTGCTGAACCCCCTGTCATCCTCTTGCGACGACAGGGGGTTCGTCGTATTAAACAAACAACTATAACACAACCCGAAGGTTACGAACGGGTAACGGGGGTTGATCACTGCGCGGAGCGGGCCTCTACTTATTTATAGAAAGGAGGGCCGAGTAGCAAGGGCCGACAGGGCCGGAACAGGGTTCGTTGACAACTCCACAGCGTTAAAATCCGACGGAAAGGTCGGTGCGGGGCTTATGGGTGCCCCTCCCCGTGCGGGTCTGCGGGGTCGCACCCCCTCCCCCGGCCCCGTTGTCGGTAGCAGCCGATTTCCTTCGCCGTTGAAACCGGCCTCGCGCTGTGTGATTTCTGTCTCGTGAACACTGTTAAGATCGCAACCCCGGGTGGTCCTGACGACAGGCCCGTGAGACTGTCCTCGGGCTCCAGGGCTTCGTGCTTCAGGTCTTCCTGCTCGTGCTGTGTCGTGTGCAGGGGGCTGACGTGCTGTAAGGCCCGTAGACGGCCTCTAGACCTCTCTCCAGTGTCCTGCACTGTCCAGGGGCTGAAATCGTCTCAGATTGGCTTACAACGCGTCTGAGGGGCATCTGGGGCGGGACGGTAGCCGGTGACGACAGGACCGGGGTACCCGTACCCGGTGGCGGTGCGCCCCTACGGGGCCCGGCACGGCCGGCCGGGTGGCATCGACGGGCCGGGGCTCGAAGGGCTGTTCATCCCTTCCGTTTTTGTTCTCGTGTTCGAACGAGCGAACGTTCGATCGAGTGCCGACACGGGCCGAGGCGAAGCACAACCCCCTAATAACCCTATATTCTCTTTTGTATACATCGTACTCAGAATATATAAGAGTAGTATAGAATATTATACTAGTATGACATTAATGTGTGGTACAGGTATGTATACCAGGATACGACAATTTATACTACTATGATTATATTCTGTATATAATATTTATATAATATAAATATATATATATTATATTACGAAGGACGGAAATATGACTCCCCAGTCATATTTGGGCCGATTTCGTACCTACATTGCCCCGTTTCCGCCCCTGTCGAATCCCCTTCTCGAACACCTGTTCGACCCGTAAGCATTGCAATCCCGGGCCTGTCGTACTCCGTGGGTACCCTCCCCGGGATGTACCTACATCTTCCCGTCCGTGTCGCCCCGAGCATCCTCCACTTGTGCATACAAGTTGATCTACATAGGACCTTAGTCCCAATCTCGGCTTGAGCGGTGTCGTCACTAGATCGATGATCTACATAGGACCTTGGTCCCGAGTGGCTAGTGCACAGAGGTCAGAGGTCTCTGTCGAGGGATGTGTCGTGACACCTGTTGAGTGTGAGCGGGGGCACAGGAGAGGGGCTTGACGGGGACGACATGATGTAGGAGAGTAGGGGTACCGGAAAGGGAGGGGCCCTGCCCGGTGGCGAGAGGAAGGAGCACGGGATGACCGGGGACGAGGCGCTGATGGAGCTGAGGAGGCGCAACGGCGGGGACCTGTCGTGCGTACCGGGGCCCGTGATCATGCGGGCCATCGAGATGATGAGCGAAAAGGAGGACGAGCGGTGAACGTGTTCGTGATGCGGGGTGGTGTCAAGGTGGGGATTGAGGATGTTCGGGCCGTCGTCGAGGCGATGAGCACGGACGAGGAGGACGAACTGTACATGTTGCAGTGGACAGAGATGTTGTCGTGGTTGAGGATGGCGAGCACGGTGGTGGGGAGGCTCGGGGGGAGCATGAGGAGGCTGCCCGATGAGACGCCGGACGGGGCGGTATGGACCGTGATGAAGGACACAGAGTGAGAGGTTGACTGAACGACATGATGTAGCTAGAGTGGATATCGACAACAGCAAGAGGGCTTGTCGCAGAGCCCGTACCAACAGGAGGAGCCGAAGATGGAGTGGCTCGGACGGACGGTCGCCGACACGCGGGGCGAGGGTTGGATCGCAGCGGGGCGCCTCTACGCCGCTGCATACGACGAGAACTGAACACGCACACGCTTACGAGCGAAAGGCTGAGAATGATGAACGAGACGATTGCGGACACTGTTGAGGGGCTTCGCAGTGCGCTGGAATGGACCGACGAGGCGGACGCGCTCGGCGACGTCGAGTGCGACTGGAGCGCGGACGACAACAGCGGATGGCTGACGATGGGTCCGGTGCGTGTCGAGTGGATTCGTGACGCGTACTGCGATGGGCTGGAGGACTGGGTCGCGGTGAACGTGACGGTGGATGGAGAGCCTTTCGACGCGGACGGGTATTCGCACCTGGAAGACGCGGTGAAGGACGTGGCGCGCGCGACGGTGGAATGGCAGCACTACCGAGACGACGAGATCGAGGACGCGGTCGTGGAGTGGCTGGACGAGCGGGGCGAGACCTACACTCTCGATGGGCCGCAAGACGTGCACGGCTCTTGGACCATCACGTGGGCCGATGTGAGCGTGCAGGGCTACTACGTCGAGGACGGTGCGTTCGAGTGGTCGGTGAGCAGTAGCGAGTCGGGGGACTACCTCGAAGGCGACGCCTCGGACGATGCGGACGCGGTGATCGATGCGATCCTCGAGTGCGCGAAAGACCCGATGGTCGAGGCGTGGGTTGAGACCGTGGCCGTGGAGACGGCTGAGGACGACTGGGCCGTGCGCACCTCGGAGGATCAGATGACCGTGTACATGCACTCGTCTACCGAGTACGGCATGGGCCGTAGAGCGTACTACGAGCCGACCGGTTACAGGGATGGGCGAATCGAGTTGGAATACCGCGTGCGCGGTAGCGAGTGGCGGCCGTTCGATGAGCACTTGCCCGAGGATGAGGAGGACATTCGCAGGATGGCCGGCGAGGCGTACGCGTGGGTCAAGGCGGTGGATGCGTGATGAGCATTGAGCCGGCCCCGGCTCAGGAACGCGCCGTCCGTGGTCTTGTGACCGCGGGCGGCACGGGCCTTGTGAGCGCGGGAACAGGCTGCGGCAAGACACTCATGTCGCTGTGGACTATCGACAGGACGGCTAAAGAGGAGGGGGTGGGACCCGGCGACCTGTCGATTCTCGTGGTGGCGCCGCTGCGCACGGAGAGCGGCTGGCGTCGTGCGGTGAGTCAGGTCTGGCCCGACGACAAGATGACGTTCAGGACGCTGAGCAAGCGGAGGAAAGCCGAACGTGAGGCCTTGGAGCGACTGTTGCGAGGAGATAAACCGCGGGGTGTGTCGTTCATCGGCTGGGAGCTACTGGCCTCGGTGTCGAAGAGGAAGGGTTACGACGCACGTGCGGGAAAGGTGAGGAGCAAGGCCTCGACACGAGTGCTCGGCGGTGTCGAATTCGACTGGGTCATCGGAGACGAGATTCATCGCGCCTGTAATTTCAGGACGGTGACGTCGCAAGTGCTGTGCAAAGTGAAGGCGCGTCACCGTCTCGCGCTGAGCGCAACGCCGGCGGGTGGTCAGCCCGTGAACATCTATGGGGCTCTTAAGTTTCTGTGGCCGCGGAAGTACCCGGGATTCACACGGTTCGCCAAGACTTTCTTCCTGTCGGAGCCGTGCTACTTCGGTGGTCCGTACTCAGTGGTCTACGGCGCGGAGAGGTCACCGGGGCTGTTGTCGAAAGGTCACAAAGCTCGGGGCGAGTGGCAGGACATGCGGATCGAAGATGTTGCCGGGGCACTGCCGCCGGTGGACATTCGTCGGGTGGACTGCGCGATGACCGCTGAGCAGCGCAGGCAATACAAAGCGTTGCGCGATGATGCGGTCGCGTGGATGGGTGATCATCCCGCCGTTGTCGGACTACCGGTGACACGCGACATGAGGCTCAGGCAGGCGACTCTTGGGCAGATGCGCGTGCGCCCAGTGCAGGGCGGCGAGGACGAATGGCTCTTCGACCCAGGTTCACGGAGCGGTAAGATCACTGCGTTGTTGGATATTCTGAAGGACGTCGGCGAAGAGAAAGTTGTCGTCTACTCACCGTCGAAAAAGTTCCAGGTGCCCCTGGTTGCTCAGTTGGAGCGGGCCGGCTACTCGTGCGTGCAGGTCGATGGCGAGCACAGGGATGAGTGGAAGAGCTTCCTCGACAAGGACGGGCCGCAGATTCTGTGCGCGGTGATCCCCGCCGTTGCCGAGGGTGTGGATGGACTACAGCGGGTCTGTCGTCATGAAGTCTGGCTCGGGCTCGATCCGTCGGTGGTGAGGTGTGTGCAGGCGCAGGGACGGCTGCACCGCACAGGGCAAACCGGCACCGTGGTGCGTTGGTTGCTCCAGTGCCCGGGAACTGTCGATACCGAGTCGGTCATCCCTAGGCTTGACCAGCGGTATGCCGATCTGAAGGTCTCTGGGCTCATCTGAGCGCCCTTCAGGACGCCCCTAGTACTGGGTACTAGGGG
>ERZ773027.1734-NODE-1734-length-11267-cov-5.290492_pt1 | contig 11267 bp, 9 predicted proteins | sample MGYA00511032_ERZ773027 | MGnify/ENA primary metagenome ERZ773027 (study PRJEB29015, sample SAMEA2738138) | human oral metagenome | biome: human oral; feature: human-associated habitat; material: saliva | place: China | collected 2190 ... | reverse complement strand
CGCTACCGCTAAGTACTGGGTGCAACTGCACTACTACATCTACACCACCGGCAAAGTAGATGAATATAAAGCACTCTGCCCAGGAGATGGATTCATTGCTACCACACCGGTAAAGCACGCGACTGAAAACCATGCTACTGGCGGCTGGACCGACCCGGTCACACTAAAATTCACTGATGCTTTTCGCAGAGACGACTTCAAAAATGAAGTAGTAATACAAGTGAATTTTGAACGCGAACCCTTCACTCAATATCACAGTGAAGGAGAGATCGAGTATAACCCAAAGCAACTACGCTGGGCAGCTGTAAAGCTTGAATATAACGGAACACAATGGGTCGTGATTGAGGCGGTAAATCGTGCACACTAGTAAGCTATCGTATGTTTTGGTTCCACTAATTGCTTTATCATCCTCCGCAATGGCAAGTCCTAAAGGAGAAACAGACGATGATGGAAGTAGCTTTATTGTCAGTGAAAGAGAAAAAGTAACTACTCCTGGTGGTTTTTCGTCTGTGGCTGAGCCAGCCGGGCCTATAGACCCTGAAGCCGCTAAACGAGCCGCTGAAAAGTACCACTTCCACTGCGTCACAATGCCGAAATTAGTTGCCTTCTTTGATAAAACCGAGATAGTCACGCCTGAGGAATGCACTGCCCAAGCCAACACTGGTGCCCCTTTGGCTGCTGGGCCTACCACGGTCAGTAACGAACAAGTCGCCCGACTGATCCCACACGGCTACGGTATAAACCGCTACCCCAGTGGAGAAATCTTCGTTATTTTCAAGCAACCCATGATGGTGTGGACCAGCCCAGACAAACAAACCTTCAACATAACTTTGTTGGGAACACCCATTGAGGTTGAAGCCACGCCTGTGTCTTTTAACTGGGACTGGGGAGACGGCCAGTCCTTCGACACTACCGATCCAGGCACGCCCTACCCTAACTACACAGTTAGCCACGCCTATGAGGTAACCGGCAACGGGTATGTGATTAGGTTGCGTACTTCCTGGTCGGCTAGGTGGCGCATCGCAGGGCAATCCCAATGGCACCAAGTCAACGGCACAGTCACCACTACTGAAACATCCACACCGTTCAACCTCTACTTCGCTGACTCCTACGGCACTACTTCAAATTAGATGAATCAACGCAGATTAATCATGGGGAAACACAATGAGAACACCACCAACTAAACACCACCTTCAAGCAGCGTTAGCTTTAACCCTGCTGGCTTGTTCAGGCCTAGCTGGGTGCAGCGAGAGTCAAGAACAAAGCGCCTCAAGTGCTGACAGTAAGGCCGCCGTCGCCACTGCCACGCCAAAAGCCAGTGGCACGCCTACCATAACCGGCACACCCAAGGCCAGTGGTGCACCTACCACAACCGGCACTCCTTCAGCGACCGCCAACCCAACACTCATCATGACCCCAGAGCTAGAGGCTTCAAAGAAGCGTGCCCTGGCTACGCCACCACCACCCAAACCAGAACTAATCACAGTCAACAATGATGACGGGGCAATAGCCACAGCCAAATACTGGGTACAACTACATTTCTATATTTATACTACGGGTCAGACCAGCGAGTATAAAGAGCTATGCCCAGGAAATAATAAAGGTTGTGTAGGAGCAATTAGTGATGTTCTCGGTAACCATGCTGCCGGCGGATGGATGGATCCTGTAACTCCGCGATTCATAACTGCTTCTCTACGTTTAGATCTCTCAACAGACACGACTACCGTAGTGCAACTTACATATGAACATGACAGCTTCGTTCAATATGACGGCACTGGTAGAATAATTAATTTTCCAAATGGAAGTCGTTACGCCATCATTGAAATGCACTTCGTTAATGGTGAATGGAAGGTTTTAAAACATGAAGACGAAGTATATAAATAGAACTATATATTTATTTTTAGTACTCTCACTATGCTTGCATACACCGACAGCGATAGCAGCCGATTTTAGTGGCAATGGTGACGGCACCGTATGGGTTGTTGATGGGCATGAAAACAGCAGCACCCCTGGTGGTTTTTCTGCGGTGGCCGAGCCGGCCGGGCCCGTGGACCCTGAAGCAGCTAAACGAGCCGCTGAAAAGTACCACTTCCACTGCGTCACAATGCCGAAATTAGTTGCCTTCTTTGATAAAACCGAGATAGTCACGCCTGAAGAATGCACTGCCCAAGCCAACACCGGTGCCCCTTTGGCTGCCGGGCCTACCACGGTCAGTAACGAACAAGTCGCCCGACTGATCCCGCATGGTTCTGGGATTAATCGTTACCCGAGCGGGGAGATTTTCGTTATTTTCAAACAACCCATGATGGTATGGACCAGCCCCAACAAACAAACCTTCAACATAACTTTGTTGGGAACAGCCATCGAGGTTGAGGCGACCCCTGTGTCTTTTAACTGGGATTGGGGAGACGGCCAGTCTTTTGACACCACAGACCCCGGCACGCCGTACCCTAACTACACTGTCAGCCACGCCTATGAGGTAACCGGCAACGGTTACGTAATCAAACTACGTACTTCCTGGTCGGCTAGGTGGCGTATAGCCGGCCAAACCCAATGGCACCAAGTCAACGGCACAGTCACCACCACTGAAACCTCAAGCCCGTTCAACCTATACATCGCTGACTCTTACGGCACCACACCATAATTTTTGTCTAGCTATCTGGCTGTAAAAGAGAGCTTTAAGCTAGGTAAATTTAAGCTACGGCGACGGTGGTGCTAAGCCCTACCTACATAAAATTTCAGGTGCCATAGTGTAGGTGGGGCCACGCCACCGTCGTCGTTACCCTAAAAACCCACAAAACAAGAGACTAACCCTAGAAAGACTACCCCCAGGTCAGGGTATAGGCAGGGCGCCATTACTGGTGGCTTACTAGCTTGTTGAAGCTAAGTGTCCCCAGATTCTAGTGAGGGGGTGTCGTTCTCTAGTGAGCAGTGTTGCAATCACCCCTAGAATCTAGCGCCAGAGCCATGCAAGTAAGGGCAGCTAGGACAGGGGGAGAGTCTTACAGATACGGGGTTTTCGTCCGTTGCCTATAAAACCCCATGAAAAAATCATAGGGAAGGGACGATTTTGCCTGTATCTGCCTGTATTTGCCTCTGTATTTGCCTGTATCTGCCTGTGAGTGCATGAAAAAAGACTCTCTGAACTTAGAGAGTCTTTGATGGTGTCCGAGAGGGGACTTGAACCCCTACGCCCGTTTAATTAGGCACTAGCACCTCAAGCTAGCGCGTCTACCGATTCCGCCACTCGGACTTGGTGCTGCCATTCGCGATGTTTAATGCGATTGACTCGTGAAAATGTATCACGTTCAGATGGCTAGCACCAACTAGCTAACTATGGTTCACGACACAACTGCAATTTTTTAGGTCAGCTCTGTACCCACACCAAAACCGCAAACGCATCTGCGCCGCAGCCAGGGCCGCCGTCGTCGTTCCTCAAAAAGCAGCACAATTAAGGCACCCAAGCAAGGCACCTTTCGAAAGTAGGTTTACCAACTCGTCCGAACCACAAACTCACTCCAGCTACAGATTCTCGACAGATAGCGTCATAGAAATACTGAAACTCTCCCCCGGCTCAAGCTTGGCGGCGTTTTCGCGGATGCGGCCAGGCTCTACGCACAGGAACTGTACCCACTCGTCGGGAGCCATGTCAGCAAATTCGGCGGCGCCACGAGGGCCCGGGTTCCACACCACAGTGTTAGGAGCGTCGTACTTGGTAACCACAATGGTGCGGCGATTGCCACTGTCGCGCACGCGCACCACATTGCCAGCCTCGCCTGTGGTGAAAATACGGTCGCAAGAACCGGCCACCTTAAGCTCATGTTCCTGCTTAGCACGAGTGGCGCCAGGCTCGTTATCAATGTACTCGCCTCCAGCCAAACCGCTAAGATCCGTTGCGGTCAGGTCATATAGGCGCAGGTAAGTGTGGAAGGTAAGCTCGCCGACAACCGGCTCGCTTTGCACATTGCGCAGCGACAAGTTCAGTTCCAGCTTCTCCCCCACGGTTACCTCATATAGGGCGTAAAAACCGTTCTTTTCCAAGCTTAAAGTTACGCGCACGCCGCCGTCGTCAGTAGTAACCACGCTGCGCAGCCGCCACACGCTGTTGCGAGCCCAGCCGTGTGCGGGCGGAGCTTGGTGTAAGGCCCCTGCCCCAAACCAAGGCAGGCACAGCGGGATACCGCCGCGAATGGCTTTTTGGCCGTTAAAGACCGCGCGGCTTGAAGTGAATAGGACTTCCTTACCGCCGCGCGGCACCCAGGAAGTGATGTGCGCACCAAACAGATAAATTTCTGCATATCCCGCAGGGGCGTCGATCAGGAGGCGTTCCAAACCGCCTTGACCAGGGGTTAGGGCTACACATGCAGGTAGCGAGACTGCGTGATTAACTTGACCGGTAGGGTTAAATAAACTCATAGCTACCACGTTAGTAAGATTGAGGCTGTTAAGGGGCAGTTTCAGCAAACGAACCGCCAAGATTTATAACAACTAGAGGCTGGCATGGCTGAGAACGCTGGACACAAAGACACACAACCACAAAAACCTATCTCCACCCAGTATCGGTGGGTGACTAACACAGCTGGAGCCATACGCAAGGCCCGCGAACAGCATAGGCGTTTCATGGACTCGCGCCAAAGCGAGCCACAGATGCCGCCGATCCCTACCACATACGTGCTGGCCAAGCCGGCCCAAACAGAGAAACAAAGCGGCCTAGCGCTCCTGCCTGAATGGCTGGTACGCGCAGGACTTAGTTCGTGGCTGATTTTGGGTGTATTGGCAATCGTGTGGGTGGTTATTTTTGCCACCTCAAAGATTGTCCCGGTTTTTATCGGTGTCTTTTTGGCACTGGTTATCACCGCTATTTTGCACCCGATCGTTAAGCTTTATAACAAGGTGCTGCCACGTTATCCCGCCACATTCTTAGGATTGTTGACGGTGTTAGGCATTGTGGGGGGTATGTTCACTTATGTGATTACCTCAGTAACCGGACAATGGGATTCACTGGCGCAGCAATTCACTAGTGGCGCCCACACCATTGTGGATTTCCTTGAACATGGGCCTTTGCCTTTCCATATTTCTCAGCATGATTTAAATATGCAGGTGAATACGGCCTTGGATAAGGGTCAGGCATATTTGCGTTCTAACGCCCCCTCGCTGGCAGAACAGTTATTGTCTAACGCCTCTGCACTAGGTGAGGTTATGGCCGTGTTGGCTTTGGCACTGTTTACGGCGATTTTTTTCCTGGGCTCAGGTAAAAACATGTGGCGTTGGTTCCTAAATGAATTACCGGAAGAGCGTCGCTACCGCACCCACCGCGCAGCTAGTGCTGGTTGGTTTACTTTTTCAGGCTACGTGCGCGGAACCATGTTGGTGGCATTAACTGATGGAATTTTTGCGGCAATCTTTTTGCAAATGATTGCAGTGCCTTTGGCCGCTCCCCTGGGCGTACTGGTGTTTATGGGGGCTTTTATTCCTATGGTGGGTGCGCCGATCGCCATGTTTGTGGCCATGCTGGTGGGCTTAGCTTCTGGCGGTATCGGCAAGTTCTTGCTGGTGGGTGTTGGTGTGGCAGCAATTGGTCAGTTTGAGGGGCACATTTTGCAGCCACTGATTATGGGTAAGCAGGTTTCTTTGCACCCGGTAGTGGTAGGTATTGCGGTAGCTGCCGGATCATTTTCTGCCGGCTTGTTGGGTGCGGTAATTGCTGTGCCCCTGGTCAGTGTGGCTTGGGCGGTATATTCCGAACTGCATGTGCGTGACACACCTTTGGATGATGAGGCTATAGCTAAGCTAAATCAAAAAGTTGCTGAAGATTTAGAAGCTATCGAATAGTCTCTGTTTCACCAACACAGACAGACAAACACAGGCAAGCACAAATAAATACAGGCAAAATCGTCCGTCACCTATAATTTTTCCGTGGGGTTTTATAGGCGACGGACGATTTTTCAGTATTTGACGACGACGCCGTCGGCCCCTAGCTACCCACTAACCGGCGCTGGCTGACTGGTAACCCTACCAGCAAAAAGTGAGCACCGAAAAGTCTAACATCAGCGGATCAGCCTCACCTATGGTTCCCCCGCGCCCTACCCTAGTTCCCCAGGGATTACCGACTCCTGGCAAGGCTACAAAACTTAAGCTATTTGTCTAAACAAAAGCTTGCGTCTCACTTTTCTGCACTTGCCTATACAAAGCCACCCTCCCTTGCTTCTCTTCAGGAATCGCTTCAACCGATTTCCCAATATTTGACCCAAATTGTCCAGCATTTGACCCGTCAAATTTTTACCCGGTTATTTACATACAAAATCGTCCGTTGCACATGATTTTCCGCTGTATTTTTATAGGGAAGGGACGATTTTGCCTGTATCTGCGGCAAGCTTTCACACAAATTTTAGTTTGGGCATACTATGTAGGTATCCACCATCGTCAAGAACCCACAATGTAGTTGCAGAACCAAACCTACTAATTCCATACCCCACAGGAATCACCATGAAGTCAGACTTTTACCGGCATCGTCGCTGGTGCATCGCGTTAAGCCTGGCCTTGTCTATGGGCGCGGCAGGCGGTTTAACCACTGTCTCCACTGCCCCAGCTCAGGCCGCTAACGTAGGCACTACAGCACATCAGCCCATAGCTCCAGCGCCGAAGCCTAGCCAAGAAACCAGCCCGTCGTCGGGAGAAACTTCCCCCACCACGCCCTCAGCTGAGCCCACCACTCCGGCAGCCTCGCCCTCGCAGCCAGCAGCTCCAGCTCCCTCAGAAAGTGCTGATCCCGGCCAGCCTAACCCCGGCCAACCGGCCGATCCATCTCAGCCAGCTGACCCGTCTCAGCCAGCTGACCCAACCGCACCTAACCCCAGCCAGCAACCCAGCACTAGCCCAAGTGCCCCGGCTACCTCAGCTACTCCTACGAGCCCGGCCACTAAATCACCCAACTCGGCTGCGGTTACCCCACCGCGCACAGACGTACCCAAAATCGCCGACGCTGACCCTAAGGGTTACTGGCTCAAAGATTCCAAGGGCTGGTGGTGGCGCAACTCTGACGGCACTTGGCCCAAATCCCAGTGGTTGCGCGTTAAAGGCACCGTCTACTACTTCAAGGCTGACGGCTACCTAGCCAGCGGCTGGTTAAAGCTAGACAAAGACTGGTATTTCCTGGCCGGCTCAGGCGCCCGGGTAACCGGCTGGATCACTGTCGGGGGCCGACGCTACTACCTAGACCCTGCCAGCGGGGTCATGGTGCAGGGACAAATTAACCTCTCCGGCAAGTACTACTACTTCTACGGCCTAACCGGAGACATGGCCACCGGCTGGACCAAGCACAACGGGGCGTGGCACTACTACGACAAGTCCACTGGCGCCGCCGTACTTGGCTGGCTCAAAGATGGCGGTAAGTGGTACTACCTGAACCCCTCCACCACCGTCATGCATGTGGGCCCGCTTCGGGTGGGCGGCAAAGAATATTTCATGCAGTCCTCAGGCGCAGCCTTTGTAGGCTGGCTTAAGGTGAACAGCACCTGGCATCTGTACGGTAGCGACGGCGCCCGGGTAACTTCGGGCTGGGCTAAGGATGGCTCAGACTGGTACTACTTCAACCCTGCCACCGGCAATTACGTCACCGGTGACACGGTAATTAACGGCACGACTTATAGGTTCTTGCCTTCAGGTAAGTGGATTGGTTACACCGCCCCTGGCGGTTACCTCCAGCCCAGCCAGTCAATCACTTCACTTGGCAGCCAAACCAATACTCTCACCTACGGCATGAACGGGGTGAAAGTACGTATTGTGCAGCAACGTTTGGGCTTGTGGTACTCCACTAAGCTGGCCAGTGTTGACGGGGCTTTCCAAACTGCGGTGCGTTCTTTCCAGCGCCGCATGGGGCTAAGCCAGACCGGTGTTGTCGATAAGACTACTTGGGATGCTATGCAAACCGGTTACAGCTGGTATGTGGACCAGTATCAGGCCGCCCCGGTATCTATTTCCGCCACGCGTTCAGAGCGTATCGAGGCCATGATTGGTTACGCCTACAACCAGCGCGGTTCTTCCTACACTTGGGGTGGGGCTGGTCCTTACGCTTTGGGTTACGACTGCTCAGGTCTTACGTTGCAGGCGCTTTACCACGCCGGCATGGATCCGCAGCCGATCAATGTGGTCAAGCATGGTTGGCCCAGCTACCGTACTTCGCAGGAGCTTTACAAATACTCTAAGTTCCAGCATGTGCCGCTGTCTGCACGCCAACGCGGTGACCTGATTTTCTACACTACTGATGGCGTAGTTACCCACGTAGCTATCTATCTGGGTGATGATCAGGTAATTCACACCGACTGGATGGGTAGGCCCGCACGCATTGAGCACATTACGGTCTCTTACGGCTGGGGCAATATTGCCAGCCAGGTGGTGCGTCCCTTCCCATAAACAGCGTCTCTAATCGTATTTTTTACGACGACGTCGCCCGCTTAAGTTTTATAACTTAGGCGGGCGATTTTTATGGCTGGGACTAAGCGAATTACTAAACCTAGGGATTGGCGCTACCTAAAGTCCGAGTTCAGCTAGAGGCTATCAGTCACGCAAAGCTGGTAATCGAGAAGCTGTCAGCCTGGTGTTGAGCGGAAAGCTAGCCTCTGGAAGCCAGCTACATGACACTGTCTAGAAAGCTACCGGCCAGTGCGGCATGCATTTAGCTAGGGTTGCCCCAGCTTCAGCCAGTTGATTAACCGCCTGCACATAGGTGGGGTTAGGGGTGGGGGTTCGACCTATTTTTAGATCTGCCTCAGCTTGTGTGGGGTTAGCGAACTCGCTTAGCTTGCCGTCACTAATCTGGGCAGAAAGTGTCGCGTAGGTACCCAGTGCCCCCAGGGCTGCTTGGGCAGTCTTGTCTTTAGCTGCGGCTTTAGTAAATTTCGCACGGTACTCCGTATTTAAAGTAACCGTGAAAGCTTGCCAGGAAACTTGTTTGACTTCTGGAGAAGCGTCTTTAGGTAGCGAACTAAAAGTCTTACCAGTACTGGATTCTTTGAGGGCGCTTACGTACACCTTGTCCATGGCAGCACAGCCATCGGAGGCCGGTTGCGTGTTCATGGTTCCGGCTTTAGGGGTTCCTGAACCGCAACCAGTTAAGACAGATGCGCAGATCAGCGCCATTACTGATGCAGTTGCAATAGGCTTAAACATACTTGCGATTGTATTGCACTAGCTTGGCAAATGTCGGGAATTTGGACCCTGAACTGGCTAAAGTACCAAAAAATGGGGATTTTGTGTCCTAAACTTAGGGCGCACCCTAAGCACCCTTCGAATCCCCATACCCTAGAAGGTTAACAAATGATACGCCCTAGTTGCAATTCGGTTATCACCACACCTTTGGTGGCTTGTCTAGCTCTGATAACTCTGGTTTTAGTTAGTTATCTGTCTAAGCTGGATTATTCCGTACGCAACTGGGCATTGGCTTCACGAACCCACACCGCTACTCGCATTTACAGCACCATTACCACCTTGGGTAATACGCTTACTTTGACTGTGGCCACAATCTTGATCTGCCTGGCACTGCTAGCCATTAAACAATGGCGTATGGCTATTTTAATTGGTGCTACCATGGCGGTTTCTTCAGGTGTAAACATGAGCTTGAAAGCGCTGGTGGGGCGTGAACGCCCGCCGCGTGCTCAGCTATTGGGGCTACCTGAGCACAGCATGTCTTTTCCTTCTGGACACACCCTATGTAGCTTGGTGTTTGCAGCCTTGCTAAGTTTTTTGATCGCTACTTTTTGGCCTGAACGCTGGCAATCTCCTCTAAGTAAAGTAGCTTTAGCGGTTCTTTATGTATTGCCCTGGATGGCGGCTTTAGTGGTTGCCTATAGCCGCATATACTTGGGTTATCACTGGCCCACAGATCTGTTAGGTGGCTGGTTGGTGGCCGCTCTGATAATTATGTTGGTGCAGTTACTATCCCCCTGGGCCGCGTTAGTAGTAAACCCGTTCCAGAAAAACTCTACGACATGAGCACTCTTCCGATCGCCCTAATTACCGGTGCCACCAGTGGTATTGGCCTAGCCACTGTCCAGGCATTAGCATCCGACCACCACATTATTGCGCTAGCCAGGAACCGTCAGCGTCTAGATAATTTGGTGGCTTCACTTCCTAGCGCCCAGGCAGTTTCTGTGGATCTTAGCGACGCCGAGGCGGTAGCTGAGGCTGTAGGCGAGCTAAGTCTTGAGCGCCTGGACGTATTGGTTAACAGCGCCGGAGTGGAGGCCGCTGGAAGGTTAGAAGAGCTCAGCGTTTCACAGTGGCGCCAAGTATTGGATTTGGATCTGGTAGCCCCAGCCCAGCTGACCACCTTACTACTGCCGGCTTTGCGTAAAGCTCACGGTTTAGTGGTGATGCTAAATTCTGGCGCAGGCACACGCGTATGGCCTGGGCAAGGTTTGTATTGTGCCGCCAAGCATGGTTTGCGGGCACTCGCTGATGCACTACGCGAGGAAGAGCGCGGCCATATCCGTGTAACCACTATTTACCCTGGCCGCACCGATACTGCTATGCAGCAGCGTCTACACAATTCGGGAGCAAGAGCCGGTTCTGGCAAGGGTGGGGGTTACTGCGCTAGCGACCATATGCAGGCCGCTTCAGTGGCTAAAGCTATCCGCCTGGCGGTAGATACTCCGCTAGATGCCACTATTGAGGATCTACATATCCGCCCCTCTGATCTCCAAGACTAATTTCCTCTGGCCTATCCCAACAACCAGGAGAGAGCATGGATTTAACTCGCCCCCAGGCCCCCTACCCCTACGATTTGCTACCTAAAGTTCCAGCTACTTTCACTATCACTAGCCAGGATATGGAAGATGGCAAACCTCTAGCAGATAAGTTTGCCGCCCCTCATGAGAACATCTCCCCCGCTTTGGCTTGGCATGGTTACCCTGAGCAAACTCAGTCTTTTGTAGTGACCTGCTTTGACCCTGATGCCCCCACACCTTCAGGTTGGTGGCACTGGGCGGTGCTTGATATCGACGTCGCCACCCCGTATTTGGCGCAAAATGTGGGCCGTAGCGATCTTTTCTTGGAAGGTGCTTGCTTCCATGCTCGAAACGACTCTGGTACCTGGGCCTACTATGGCCCTTACCCGCCTGCCGACGATGGCCCGCACCGTTATATTTTCACGGTCTATGCCTTGGATGTGCCCACACTGGAACTTGATGGTGACACTTCAATCGCAGCCGTAGCTTTCCACGCTCTATCACACACCTTGGCGCGAGCCGAGCTGGCCGTCACCTATGAAA
>ERZ773027.1732-NODE-1732-length-11272-cov-3.565214_pt1 | contig 11272 bp, 8 predicted proteins | sample MGYA00511032_ERZ773027 | MGnify/ENA primary metagenome ERZ773027 (study PRJEB29015, sample SAMEA2738138) | human oral metagenome | biome: human oral; feature: human-associated habitat; material: saliva | place: China | collected 2190 ... | reverse complement strand
CATTGTGCTACCAGTGATCTTCCCAACTCAAAGTGCACTTTCTGCTTGGCGTTGTACAGCAACTCTTTAGCATATGTGTCGAAATATGCTTTAAAGTCGGGTACAATATGTTCTTCGGGGTTGTTGTAGTCTATACCCAGACCACCGCCCACGTTGATGTGTTCGGGTTCAATGCCACGCTCTTTTAGAAATGCAAGTAGGTTATTAGCACTGTTGCACAGTTCCCGAAAGTCGTTCAGTTCTACAATTTGTGAGCCAATATGAAAGTGCAAGCCAATAAAACGCAGGTGTGTAATGGCCTGCATGCGCTCAATCGTCTCCCAAATGCAGTCAATAGGTATGCCAAACTTGTTTTCGGCCATACCTGTAGTTATTTTTTTATGTGTGTGGGCAGCCACGTTTGGATTTACCCTCAAGCACACATTGGTTGTGCAATTCATTTCATTGCAAAGCAGTTCAATCACTTCCATCTCTTCAATGCTTTCAACATTGAAGCAGAAAATGTTGTTTTCAAGTGCTAGCTTTATTTCCCAATCGCTTTTACCCACGCCAGCGAAAACGATTTTTTCGGGTTTAAAGCCCACACTGAGAGCTGTTTCAATCTCTCCACCGCTCACACAGTCTACCCCCAACCCTGCTTCTTTTATTATTTCAAGTATGCGAATGTTTGCATTAGCTTTTGCAGCATAGTGTACAATGAAGTTGGGGTGACTCGCCACTTGTCTGTTTAATTCGTCAAGTGTGGCGCGCAACAATTCTTCATCATAATAATAAAAAGGTGTTGGGTGTTGTTGAAAACTATGTGTAGGTAAATTAATCATTGTGAATGAAATTACAACCAGAGAGTTAATCAATCAAGAAGTAGGACGCGTGTGCTGCACGAGCGGCAAGCCTTTATTCGTTTTCAGCATGCCGACAATGCAAAGAGACAAGCGCCCTACCCTCATTGTCATGCTTTAAAAAGCGTGTCGCTAAGGCATTGCAATGCCCTTTGTTTGTCTTCTTCTTTAATAAGAAAGGATATATTGTAGTTAGAACCGCCATACGAAATCATCCTTACTGGAATATTATTCATTGCATCGGTAACCAAAGTCTCAAATCCAACATTATTCCAATCAAGATCGCCTACCACACAAACAATACACATATTCTCATCTACCGTAACCGTACCATATTTTTTTAGTTCGTCTACGATTTCATTGAGGTGCGAATTGTTGTCGATACTCATCGAAACGCCAACCTCAGAAGTAACAATCATGTCGATGGGCGTTTGGTAGCTTTCAAAGATTTCGAACACTTTACGTAAGAAGCCTGTAGCAAGCAACATACGACTAGACTTTATTTTGATGGCCGTAATCTTATCTTTGGCGGCTATGGCTTTTATTTTACCATGTAACACCTCGTTATTGATGATTGTTCCTTCAGCATCTGGGTCCATGGTATTCTTCAGTCGCACAGGTATTCCTGCATATTTGGCAGGCTGTACACAGGTGGGGTGCAATATTTTTGCCCCGAAATAAGCCAACTCTGCAGCCTCTTCGAAGTTTAATTGTCTAACAGCCTCTGTCTTATCTACCACTCTTGGGTCGTTGTTGTGCATACCATCGATGTCTGTCCATATCTGAATTTCATCGGCTGGTAGTGCAGCTCCCACTAGAGAGGCTGTGTAATCCGAACCACCTCGCAGTAGGTTGTCGGTTTCGCCATAAGCGTTTTTGCAGATAAAGCCTTGTGTGATGTATATTTGATAGCCCTTGTTCTCTTCCATCAGTCGATTTAAATTCTCCCTAATGAAAGCCAAGTCGGGTTCATTATTTTTGTCGGTGCGCATAAAATCAAGCGCATTAAGCAATACCGCCTTTACGCCTATTTCCTGCAAATAGTTAACCATCATGTTGGTACTTATCACTTCGCCTTGTGCAACGATGCTTTTTTCTTCAAAGCTAGTGAAGAGGTCTTTGGTGAAAGAGCGCAGGTAATTAAACTCATCTGTGAGAAACGCGCGCATCGTTTCTCTATGTTCAGGGGTTGAAAGCAGTGCGTTTACATGTTTAGCATATTGCTTTTCAAGGGTGTTAATAACCTCGTTAGCCCCTTCCGGATTTTTCTTATAAAGGTAATCGGCCACCTCTACGAGCGAATTGGTGGTGCCAGACATGGCCGATAGCACAATAAATGAAGGTTCACCGGATGCCGTTATAAGCGAAGCTACGTTCTTCATACGGTCGGGAGAGCCTACAGATGTGCCTCCAAATTTCATTACTTTCATACCCATGTAAACTATAAGTAAGTGTAAGTTTATGTTTTATTCTTCGTCCTCAGTGAGGTCTATCTTGCTATATTCGTTGGTAATCTCTTTCATTTTGCCATCTGCGCAGCGGTAAACTATGCCGGGATATTTGCTAAGCATTGACAAGTTGTGGGTAGTCATCACCACAGCTGTTCCGCTTTGAGTGATGTCGCGTAGCAATGCAACGATGTTGCTAGCTGTTTCGAGGTCGAGGTTGCCAGTTGGTTCATCTGCAATAATCACCTTTGGATTATTTAATATGGCGCGTGCAATAGCAATACGCTGTTGCTCTCCACCCGAAAGTTCGTAGGGCATGTTATGCTTTTTGTCGCTCATACCAACATCGGCCAACACTTTCTCAATGCGTTCGGAACGTTCGTCTTTGTCTTTCCAACCGGTAGACTTAAGCACGAACTGCAAGTTCTCCCATACACTGCGGTCGTGTAGCAGCTGGAAGTCTTGAAATATCACTCCCATCTCCTTTCTTAGTGCGGGAACTTCACGGCGACGAAGGGTTGTTAGGTTTCGTCCCAGCACTAGAGCAGTGTCAGCGTCTTCCTCGTCGATATCAAGTTCGCAGTAAGTAGTCTTAAGAAAAGAACTCTTTCCCGAACCCACTTTACCGATAATATAGATGAATTCCCCTTCATCAACATGGAAATCAACGCCTCGCAACACTTCGCGGTCGTCTTGATAAACATTTACGTTTTTATATTCTATGAGCATTGGCCATCATTTTGTTATGATACTTCTTATCTGTGCCATTGACTATAGGGCACAATCAGTGCAAAGTTAATGATTTTCTTGCGATAAGTTCAATAAAATCGAAATAAAATGGAATATAAACAACGCTAGCCCCTAAAAACGAAAAAAGGACTGCTTAGTCCTTTTCGTTTTGTGTGCGCAATATAATACTGGTTGCACCAATGGTGAAGAGCGATCCGTCTTCAAGCACTCGGCGTTCTCTGTCACCCAAAATTTCGTTGTCTACAAACGTTCCTGTGTAGCTAGGGCCATCGCTCAGCACGTATTTTAGTTGTCCGCGCTTGTCGCGACTCACCTCTATGGTACAATGATGCATGTCGATACTGGGGTCGTTTGTCTCGATGGGGCAGTTTATACCACTGCCCTTCATGTATCGACCGATAACGTTTCGTCCCATGTTTAGTGGTAAAACTTGCTTGTAGTGAAACACATTCTCGATAACAGTTAACGTTCCGCAATGGTCGTCGTTATCTAGTTCTTCGGGATTGGTTTCTTTCTGGCGGTTATGAAGTTTAGATACGCCAATACGTATGCCAAACTCTTTTCCGCAATCAGGGCATTGAAAAAATAATGACTGCCCTTCTTGATAGCGTGTCTCGTCGAAAGTTATGTAGTTGTCGCATTTGGGACATCGTACTCTCTTCATGTTTTTGTTTGCATGTTTAGTTATGTAACAAGTGTGCCCTTAATTGTTGGCACTTTTACGCATTACCCAGCAGTCTTTAAAGTCGGCGTTCTTGTGCAATTTATTGTAAGCGGTTTGTGCTTCGTTCATTGTTTCGTACCTGCCGTATACCACCTTTACATCTTTATCGTTTACCAATACTTCGGTCTCGCTGTAACCTTTGTCCTTCATCATCTGTGTAAAAAGGTTGGCATTGCGCTTGGTTATTCTGCTTGCCAGCACTAGGCAATAATAAGTATCGTTGAATTTTGCGCTATTCTCAACCACTGCAGGTTCGTTTTTTTTCGCTGGAGACTTAGCAGGCGAAGGAATTGGAGCTTTAATTTCTGTGATATTCTCCTGCCCTTTAATCATTTCTTTGGGCATCATCGTGCTCAATAGTCCTGTGTCTACCATGCTATGCGATACAGTGTTAACCTCTCCTTCGGTAACGGTAGAAGGAAAAAGCAAGATGGCCACAATGGCAATACAGATAGCAACGGCATTTCTAAGCCAAGCTACAGGGATGATAAGTTCGCCGTCTTTAACTCGACTGTCGTCTGAGTTTTCCTCTATGCTATTAGAAAGTGCGTTTGCGGTGTCATCCATTTCAAGCAGGATGGGCTTGTTTTCTGATTGAATAACTATGGTCGTGGTCTTTTCTTCTTCTTTATTTGTTAATTCGATACTTTGTTCTGCATTGATAGCTTCTATTGCTTGCAGGCGAAGAATATCGATCGAATTAAGTCCATAGAGCGATGGTGTTAGTATTCCCGATTCGCAAGGCTCAAAAGTGTAAGTGCCATTTTCTGCATAATAAAGCACGCCAAGGTCGTTTAATTCGTAATAACCTTCGTTGTGCAAGTGTTGGCGCATTTCTTCCACCTCATTAGCAATTCGGGTTAAGGCTTCGGGGTAACTCAAGTCGTAAGCTTCAACATACGATTGCGCCAACAGTGAATCGTTTAAACGAAGTTGGCGATTGAACCCAAGCGTTCGCGACGGCGGCAGAAACGTATGGTCTCCATCGTCGTATCTTGCTTCAACATGGTGCGCCATAAATCCTCCAAAGTCAGGAATAATTACGCAGTCGTTATCCAGCAATAAGATTTCGATATGTCTATGCAGTTCAATCACGATTGCAAAGTTACTATTTTTCTGCCATAGTTCAAGCCTGACACCTTATATTTTGGACATTATTTTACTGAATTATAATGATAATTTAACTATATTATCACTATTATTCTTCGGTTTGTCTTTGGATTATTTAACAGAAACACAAATACACTAATGTGTATGCCTAAGTATCAAGTATACTGGATGTTATAAGCTTAAACGTCTAACTTTTCTTTTATTTAACATATGCTTGTATCTACTTGATATTTCATTGTTTATAGCCTTTTACTTATTTACTAGAAATGTACCAATTTTATAAATCGTGTATTTAGTATTCGTATTGCGTGTTTTGTTGTGGCTTATGGAATTATAAATTATCTGAAATATTATTTTAAATAGACAAACATGGAAATATAAAAATTAACCCATATGTTATAATGATTTAAAACAGATTATTCTGGTGCATTTTAGCTATAGGTGTGCTGCGTTTATCTTGTTAGCATAATCTCTATTGTTATGTTAAATGTAGTAATTAAACCTTCGCGAGAATCAAATATTTTCAAACGAGTTAGTAGTTGGTGAGTGAAATTGGCACTTATAGTGTTAAATTTCATAGAAAAATACATTGCACTTTGTGCTTAAAATGACGCATCTTCCAAGCTTATCCAGCAAGCTATCTATTCCCAACCCCCACTCTATTCCGCTTTCCTAGCCTTGACGTTGCCTTATCCAGCGTGCAAAAAAGGGGTCTTCAATTTCAAAAGTATCTAATTTGATAACATAACCACTTTGCATCAATCGCTTTACACTGCTATACATCGTGCTGGTAGGTAAACGCCGATTATTTGCAAGCTGCACGTTATTAACCAGTCCCATCAAAATACTCCGGTCAGTTTTGTTAAAATTGAGCCAAATACGTTCAAAGTCAAAATCGTGTGTACGAACAAGCGTTGTTATAGCTTGATCCACCACCTCCGCTTCGTTCATTTTATTATAAGTAAGCATATCCCAAACCAGTGCTGCCAACTGTTGTGTGTAATATGGATGACAACGAGTGGTAGCCAAAATCTGCTCCACCACATTAACCTTTGATGCACAATTATCTGGCAAGCGCTCAGAAATGTACTGGCTAAAATTACTGTGTGGTATTCTGTCAAGATGCATCAGCACACCAAAACGATAGAAAGGCGAGCGCTTTCGTTCAAAAATCTCAGTCATCATCGACTCTTGACTACCCAAGAAAATATAGTTAACGTGCCGTTGGCTTTGGATAATGGCACGCAATCGCTTGTCAATCCCCTTGTCTAACCCCATCAGTTCTTGAAATTCGTCAAACACAACCACCATCGATTCTCCTTTCTCACTCACCTTTTCTACTAGCTGCAGTGCATCTTCTATCAGTACTGTAGCATCGGTTGTGGCTTGAAAGGTAATATCGATAGCTTTTCCCGAAGGCGTGGTAGATATAGTAGGAACAACCCTGAAACTACTTAACAGATGCTTAAGCTTTTCCCACGGATGTAGCTTAAACACTTCTTTCAAAATCATTGCCGCTAATCCCTCAACACTAACTACCATCTGCAAATTGAGCGAGATACAAGGTCGCGCAACTTGAGTTACCGCCTTTTTAACCAAACTAGACTTGCCAAAACGTCTAGGACTAATTAATATCAGGTGGTTATCACTGTTAAGCAGTTGCTTAATGCTTTCCAGCTCTTCGGTTCTGTCGGTGAAGTATTCTCCTTCAACAATGGTTCCAAACTTAAACGGGTTCTTCATTTGCGAAATTTTTCGTTACGAAATTTTTCGCAAATATAATCATAAGCCTTCTATTAGCCAAACAAACGACGCAAAAAGACCATAATAAGGTTTATTTTTAACACCCTTGCTTGCTTATATACACAAAGCGATTATATAAAGGTTAATTATATATCCGTTTGTTGGCCATATTTCTAATTATTGTTACTTTTGCAATGAAGTTATGTTCAACCTCATTTGTTTTGGGGCAACACAATATTAAATTATAACAACAGTAAATGAAAGTATTAAAATTTGGCGGAACATCAGTAGGTTCCGTAAAAAGTATATTGTGCTTAAAGCGCATTGTTGAAAACGAAGCTAAGCGACAACCTGTGATTGTGGTTGTTAGTGCATTGGGCGGAATTACCGACAAGCTTATTTCAACGGCGCAAATGGCTGTGGCTGGCAATGAAAAATGGCGCAACGAGTTTGAGGAAATGACAGTTCGACACCATCAAATGATAGACACCATTATAAGAGACACTGCAGCTCGCGAGCAACTATTCAATATTGTAGACACACTTTTCGAACAGTTGCGCAGCATTTACGCAGGTGTTTTCCTTATTCGCGACCTAAGCGAGAAAACTCTTGATGCGATTGTTAGCTATGGCGAACGACTTAGTTCGAATATCGTTTCAACCCTTATCCGCGGTTCTAAGTGGTTCGATTCACGAGATTTTATTAAAACCCGACGAAAAAACAGCAAGCATGTGCTGGATAGCGAGCTAACAAATAAGCTTGTGGTCGACACGTTTTCACCACTTCCACGAGTGTCGCTTGTGCCGGGCTTTATCTCGCTTGACGAAGATACTGGCGAGACAACCAACCTTGGGCGAGGCGGTTCTGACTATACTGCAGCCATCATTGCTGCCGCATTAGACGCCGAAGTGCTTGAGATTTGGACCGATGTAGATGGTTTTATGACGGCCGACCCACGTGTTATCAAAACGGCTTATACTATCAAGGAACTAAGTTATACCGAAGCAATGGAGCTTTGCAACTTCGGTGCAAAGGTGATTTACCCACCAACCATCTACCCTGTTTGCGTAAAGAACATCCCTATAAAGATTAAAAACACCTTTAACGCCGAAGCCGAAGGCACCACAATCAAGCAAAAGGTAGAGAAAACTGATAAACCCATACGAGGTATATCCAGCATTAGCGGCACCGCACTCATCACCGTTGCTGGTTTGTCGATGGTTGGTGTAATTGGTGTTAACAGACGAATATTCACCGTTTTGGCCAATAATGGCATTTCCGTGTTCCTCGTTAGTCAGGCTTCATCAGAGAACTCCACTTCTATTGGTGTGCGCCAACAAGACCTTGACGCAGCAGTTGAAGTGCTTAACAACGAATTTTCTAAAGAGATTGAAACAGGAGCAATGTACCCCATGAAGGCCGAAAGCGGACTTGCCACGGTGGCAATTGTGGGCGAAAATATGCGAAACACGCCAGGTGTGGCAGGAAAACTCTTTGGTACGCTTGGACGTTCGGGTATTAGTGTGATTGCGTGCGCGCAAGGAGCAGCAGAGACCAACATCTCGTTTGTTGTTCCAGAAACATTTTTGCGCAAATCACTTAACGTAATACACGACTCGTTTTTCCTCTCCGAATATACCGAACTCAACCTCTTTGTGTGTGGCATTGGAACGGTAGGCAGCAAGCTTATTGAGCAGATTAAATCCCAGGCAGAAGAATTGCGCTTGCGTTCGCGACTTAAATTGCGTGTAGTAGGCATTGCCAGCTCCAAGTTTATGATGTTCGACCGTAATGGTATTGATCTCGAAACTTATGCAGAAAAACTTAAAGACGCAAGCAAATGCACACCAGAGAACTTGCGCGATGAGATACTTGAAATGAATATCTTTAACAGCGTGTTCGTAGATTGCACAGCCAGTAAAGATGTTGCAGGCCTGTATCAAACACTTCTAGACAACAACGTAAGTATTGTTACAGCCAACAAGATTGCCGCATCTTCCAAATATGAGAAATACGAAAGATTAAAACAAACAGCTCTTACACGGGGAATTAAATTTAAATATGAAACTAATGTGGGCGCAGGACTTCCTATTATCGGAACCATTAATGACCTGAGAAACTCGGGTGACCACATTCTAAAGATTGAAGCTGTGTTGAGCGGAACACTTAATTTCATCTTCAACGAATTGGGTACTGATGTCCCTTTCTCTGAAACCGTGCGACGAGCAAAAGCCCAAGGTTATAGCGAACCCGACCCACGTATCGACTTAAGTGGAACAGACGTGGTTAGAAAGTTGGTGATCCTAACGCGCGAGGCTGGATATAAAGCAGAACAAGCCGATGTTGAAAAACATTTGTTTGTGCCCAACAGCTTTTTCGAAGGCTCTCTCGAAGAGTTCTGGGAAAACCTTCCTACACTAGACGCCGACTTTGAAAGAAAGAGTGAGCAACTGGCTAAAGAAGGCAAACGCTGGCGGTTTGTGGCCACTATGAACCTTGGCAAAACTAGCGTTGGCCTTCAAGAAGTTGACAAGAGTCACCCGTTCTACAACCTAGAAGGCTCTAACAACATCGTGCTGCTCACCACAGAGCGCTATAAACAATACCCGATGCAGATACAAGGGTATGGAGCAGGGGCAGATGTAACAGCTGCAGGTGTGTTTGCCAACATCATGAGCATTGCCAATATTTAGGTTCGTAGGTCATGAAACAGCTTGTTTTACCTAAATACGGCGTAGTTAGCTAGCTCGTTATGCTTCTTGGCACGCACCTATCGCCCATTAGCATAACCAAAAGAGGCTTCGCTCAATGCAGGTAACAATAGGTATACCCTACCAACCCATTCAATCGACAAGTCAAAGACTTTCTGCTTCAACACGCATTACGTAAGTAGACAGCCAACATTACCACATTAAACCCTAATCAATTAAAGGATATGAGATCTTTCTATCTGGCACTGGCATTACTTGCCTTGCCTAGCCAACAACTGATGGCTCAAAAAAACAAGGTGTACGGACAAGAGTACATAGAGGCCATAGCAGATAATACACGCCTCTATGTAAGTAAGCGACCCGACGTGAAGGACAGATTGTTCCGTTCTGAAGTTATCGATAAGAAAATAGAAGAGGTTAAAAAACTTCTCAAAGGAAATCGCTATCTGGCTTGGATGTTCGAGAATTGTTTTCCCAACACGCTAGAAACCACCGTGCACTATCGCAAGCTAAACGGCGAAGACGATACTTTCGTTTATACTGGCGACATCCCTGCCATGTGGCTACGCGACTCGGGTGCGCAAGTATGGCCTTATGTGCAATTTGCCAACAAAGATCCTAAACTTAAGGCCATGATTCGCGGTGTTATTCTTAGACAATTGCGCCAAATTAACATCGACCCTTACGCCAATGCGTTTAACGATGGACCAACTGGCGAAGGCCATGTTACCGACAAAACAGACATGCAGCCAGAGGTGTTTGAACGCAAATACGAAATAGACTCGCTTTGCTATCCCATTCGCTTAGCTTTCCACTATTGGCAAGTAACGGGAGACACCTCTATCTTTGGCGAACTGTGGACCGAAGCTATCAAGAAAATTGTGGTTACCTTCAAAGATCAGCAACGCAAAGACGGACCAGGAAAATATCGCTTTGAACGCGAATCAACACGTCAAACTGAGACTTTAGGAGGCGACGGATTCGGTTCGCCTGTAAAACCTGTTGGCCTTATTGCTTCATGCTTCCGCCCCTCAGATGATGCCACAACGATGCTTTTCCTTGTTCCTTCTAACTTTATGGCCGTATCGGCACTGCGTAAAGCATCGCAAATCCTGAGAAAAGTAAACAAAGACCAAAATCTAAGTCAATCGTGCGAAGCCCTGGCCAACGAGGTTGAGGCTGCGTTAAAGAAGTATGCCATCACCGAACATCCTAAATATGGCAAAATTTATGCATACGAAGTTGACGGCTATGGCGGACAAGTTTTGATGGACGATGCCAATGTACCTAGTTTATTGGCACTGGGATATATGGGCGATGTACCACTGAACGACCCTATCTATCAAAACACGCGTCGTTTTGTTTGGAGCGAAGACAATCCCTGGTTCTTTAAAGGTGAAGCAGGAGAAGGCATAGGTGGTCCCCATATCGGTGCAAACTATCCTTGGCCAATGAGCATCATGCTTAAGGCTTTTACAGCTCAAAACGACAACGAAATTAGACAATGCATCAAGATGTTGATGGAAACAGATGGCAATACTGGCGTTATGCACGAAGCTTTCAACAAAAACAATGCGCAAAAGTACACTCGCGCTTGGTTTGCTTGGCCTAACACTTTGTTTGGAGAACTGATTCTTAAGCTTATCAACGATGGCAAACTCGACTTGCTTAATAGCATTCAGGTTAAAAAGTAGATTTGTTATTTTCTTTTTTTGAACATTCAACATATTATTGTAGGTATTAACAATGTCTACAAAGCCACAAAATGATGGTAGAATACAAATATATGTGAACCAAAAGAGAAAAAATATTGAATAAAATGCGGTGTAATTGTGATTTTATTATTACCTTTGCACCGCATTTGGAAGATTGGCAGAGTGATCGATCGCGCTGGACTCGAAATCCGGTATACCCCTTTCGGGTATCGGGGGTTTGAATCCCTCATCT
>ERZ773027.1731-NODE-1731-length-11272-cov-87.217794_pt1 | contig 11272 bp, 7 predicted proteins | sample MGYA00511032_ERZ773027 | MGnify/ENA primary metagenome ERZ773027 (study PRJEB29015, sample SAMEA2738138) | human oral metagenome | biome: human oral; feature: human-associated habitat; material: saliva | place: China | collected 2190 ... | reverse complement strand
TATTAGTGTCGAGAGGCGTTTCCACCACTACGAACAGCGTTAAATTCTAGGTAAATACGGGGGTTCGTGCAAGCCTGCACGCCGGATTTTGCCTTAAAAATCCGCGGAATCTCGGTGTTCTGAGCCGATTGCGCCTCGTTTAAGCGAAGCGCTTGATTCGCGGATGCACGCCTGCCTTCGAACGGCAAACATACCTATCCATTCTACCAAAAATGGGTGTTTTTGCAAGTCCAGGTGTTTTTAAGGAATTCTTTAACGCCCCTAGTCAGGCGTTAATACGCCATTTTAAGAACGGTTGTTCTCTATGTGACCGGGGATAAATTACACCGGTGAAATTCATGTTGTGAGATTAACAGCTTAAGCCAGATTTAAGCCGTAAACAGCCCCGCGCCACCGATTCTTGCGGTGTGCACAGGGCTGTTAAACAGGCTTAAACACACATTTAAAGAGCATTTAACTCTCGTTTTAACGCTTCCGCCCCGGTTTTAAAGGGCGGTTTAAGGGTTCCAACGGTACGGGTAACGGCGGATTTGCCGTTCCCGTTACGGCGTAGATGCGGGCACACATACAGTACAGATACGGCGCGGATACAACACAGATACAACACAGGGCACTCCCCGGCACACAGTTCTACACCGTACCGTGAACCTCCATGAACCTAGTTCTTAAGGCTTGCCGCGGGAACCCACTGCGGGTACTTGGGGCTCACACCATCACCGGAGCTCGTACCCTTCAAGCGGCGACCGATCCACGGCAGGGCAAACTCACGAACCCAGCGCGCCTCCTGCTCGACCTTCTCGCGAACGGTCAGCTGCACCTCCGGGGGCAGTACCGGTTCGGTGACCACACCGGGCAGGCCGAGCTGTGCCAGCACGCGGGATGCAAAGCGTTCGTGACCGAGGTCGTTCATGTGCAGGCGATCGTCAGCCCACAGACGCCAGTCGAGGAAGTCATTCCAGCGCCAGTAGTCGATAATGTGCACGCCGTGGTCTTCGGCGATACCGCGCAGTAGCTCGTTGTAGGTGGCGGTGCGGCCGCGGGTGCGGGCGAAGGGGCCCTGACCCTGCACGTCCAGGCCGGTTATGGTAAGCACTTCGATTCCTTCGCCGCGCAGGGTGGCGAAGGCTTCGTCTACGTGGGTCATGAGCTGGTCGATATCCACGTTGGGTCGCATGATGTCGTTGCCGCCGCCGTAGAAGGTGACGAGGTTGGGCTTCAGATCCAGGGCTGCCGGCAGCTGCTCTTCCAGGATGGGAATGAGCAGGCGGCCGCGGATGGCGAGGTTTGCGTACTGCGCCTGCGGGTCTACTGCCCCGAGACCTTCGGCAACGCGATCTGCCCAGCCGCGCAGGTTGTTGGGGCGGCGGCGGTCAACGTCGCCCACACCTTCGGTGAAGGAGTCACCGATTGCCACGTAGCGTACTGATTCACCGTTGAGCTTGCCATTGGGGTCTAGGAGCGGGGTCGTCATTGTGTTCTTCTTTCCGGGCCTCTGTAAAGAATGACCCATCTGTGGAAAAAGCCGGCACACCACGCGGGTGTGCCGGCTTCTTCGCTTAGCTTTCGGTGCGTCCTGCTCTCCAGTATCCCACTGTTATGGGCTCTTTATCAGATATGAGCAGGGGTTTCTTAGGATGCAATAGCTGAACCGGCAGCTGCGGGCGCGCTACGCGGGTGGGGTACCACCACCACGCTGCCGTCGTTAAACGGGTCGGCGACCTCTGCTTTCAGGCCGAAAATGGTGTGCAGGTTCTCGCGGGTGAGTACTTCGTGTGCTTCACCTTGGGCGACGATGGAGCCGTCCTTCATCGCGACGAGATAGTCGGCGACTCGGGCGGCGAGATTCAGTTCGTGCAGCACCATAATCATGGTGGTGCCGCGCTGTTCGTTGAGTTCCGAGAGCAGGTCGAGTAGCTCCACCTGGTGCGCCAGGTCGAGGTAGGTGGTCGGCTCGTCCAGCAGTAGGATGTCGGTTTCCTGGGCGAGCGCCATGGCGATCCAGACGCGCTGGCGTTGGCCGCCGGAGAGCTCAGTAACCTGGCGTTCTGCAAGGGACATGGTATCGGTGGCTTCGAGAGCCCAAGCAACCGCCTCGTCATCTTCGGCGCTATTGCGTTTGAAGAGGCATTGGTAGGGGTAGCGGCCGCGGGAGACCAGGTCTGCTACGGTAATGCCTTCGGGGGCGATGGGGTGCTGGGGCATAAGCCCGACCATGCGGGCGAAGCCCTTCATGGAGTATTCGTGGGTTGACTTGCCGTCGAGGGTGAAGTCACCGTTGAGGGGCTTGAGCAGTCGGGAGACGCCGCGTAGCAGGGTGGACTTACCGCAGCCGTTGGGGCCGATGATGGCGGTGATTTTGCCCTTGGGGAATTCGAGGGAGAGGTCTTTGACGATGGTGGTTTCGCCGTAGCCGAGGCTGACGTTCTCGACTTTGAGGGTGCGTTCGGTGATTTCTTTCATGGCGTCCTTTCTTCTCCTACGGCTTCTCCCGGAGCCTCATAACTTAGCCTATCCTAATTTTGGGTAAGAAAATAGCGGATCCCCCGCTCTGTTCACATTTCTTGAGAACAGCGCGGGGGATCCACTATATTGGCGAACTTTAGAAGTTCACTTTTCCGCTGACGAGCCATCCGCCTTCCGCTGCACGCTGGAAGACTTCCTGAGCCATGGTGCGGCCGTAGGTCTTGGAGACATGGTTGTCGTCGAAGTAGACGTAGATGTTTCCGACCACGGGGCTGCACATGCCGTCCGGGCAGTACACGTCTTTCAGGTCCACCATGACGGCGCCCTGATTGCGGTACTTGTCGAAGATTTCCTTCGCGGGGTTTTCTGCGGCGTACTTGTCGCTTGCGGGTCGTGCGCAGGAGCTCTTGTCGGCACCGGCCTTCTGGGCACATTCGTAGATGTTGTACTCGAAGCGCGGGTTATCACGCAGGCCGATGACCTGGATTCCCGCCTCGGTGAGGCGGCGGACGGTCTCGTCGAGGCTCGGGTCGACTCGCTCGTCGTTCGAGCGTGCCTGCGCGATGGTCGCGATGAGGACCACGGTCTGCGGCTTACGCTTGATGATTTCCTCGGTCATCTTGGTGTTGAATTCCGAGCATTCGTTACCGGCGTTGACGGAGCGGACCGGGTACTGGCAGCCACCGAGCAGGTAGGTCTGCAGGTTGGTCTTGGTCTGCTCTGCAATGGGCTTGAAGATGCTCAGCGCCTGCTCGGCGTGGGAGTTACCGATGACCATGGTCAGCGGTGCGTCCTCGGGGCCGTACTTCTGCACGTTACAGTACTTGGCGAGTGCCGGGTCGGAGGGAGCGAAGACGCCAGTGCAGGGGTCACTCAGTCCCTCGTACTGGGCCTTGACATCACCACCAGAGGGGATGGGGTTGTCAATGAGTCCCTGCTGGGCACCGCCAATAGCCCGGGCGCCGGGGTAGTTTTCGCTGGCGGTCTGCACCTGCAGTTCGGCGTTCTGCTCGGACTGGGTGTTGCGGTAGCCAATCCAGGTCTGTGCGGCGGCCAGGGGCACGCCGGCGACCAGGAAGATTGCAAGGATGAAGGCGAGCTGGTCTGCCCAGGTCTTGACGGAGAAGATGGTCTTGAAGCGCATCTTCATCATGAGCCAGGGTACAAAGGGGTCCTTGCGGTAGCGTAGCGGCTTTTCGACGAAGCGGATGAGTAGCCATGCCAGACCGATGGAGACAAGGATGATGATGGTGCCTTCGATGACGTTCACACGGGAGGTTCCGACAGCGCTGCTGTAGAGAATGAGGATGGGCCAGTGCACCAGGTACAGGGCGTAGGAGATGTTGCCGAGGTTCTGCAGGGGTGCGGAGACCAGCAGTCGGTCGATGCCCCAGCGGCTGTTGGTGCGGCCTGCCATAATAACGAGCGCACCGGAGATGACGGGCCAGAGTGCCAGGTAACCGGGGAATGCTCGTTCGACGGGCAGGATTGCGCCGCAGGTGACCAGGCCAATAATGCCGACCCAGCCCATGACGACTCGCGCCTTTTCGGGTGCTTTCCACTTGAGGGTGAGCATTGCCAGCAGGGTGCCGATGGCGAATTCCCAGAGGCGGGTACGGGTGTCGAAGTAGGCGAAGCCCTGGTTGGTGTCGGTTTCGACGATGGAGAAGGTCAGGGATGCGACGAACACCGTGTTGAATATGAATACCGCGGTGGTGAAGAGGTTCCCGCGGAATCGGTGTACGACGTAGGCTACTGCAGCGAAGAGCAGGGGCCAGATGATGAAGATCTGTCCCTGGATGGAGAGCGACCAGAAGTGCTGGAAGGGCGACTTCACGGAGGCGTTTTGGGCGTAGTAGTCTACGGAGCTGAACGCGAGGTTCCAGTTCTGGAAGTAGAACAGGGAGCTCTTTGCGTCGGTTACGGTTTGCGACCAGCGGCTGGGCGCGAGCACGAAGAAGGACGCAATGGTGGTACCCGCGATAACCACGGTGGCTACGGGTAGCAGTCGCTGGAAGACGTGCATCCAGTAGCTGAAGAGATTGAGTGGTTTGCCTTCGTTGATCTTGCGCATGAAGGAGAGCGAGAGCAGGAAGGCGGAGATGAAGAGGAAGACATCCACACCGCCAGAAACTTTGCCGAACCAGACGTGGTAGAGCACCACGAGGAGCACGGCGAAGGCGCGCAGACCCTGAATTTCAGGGCGGAACCCTCGCGATTCAATGAACTCTTCGAGGGGGTAGTCGCTGGCTTCGCGTGCTTTGATGCTGCGCGGTGCAGTGGTGTAGGTTCCCTGCGAGGCGCGGGCTTGCAGGGTTCCGGGGGTTTCAGACATTCTCGGTTCCTCAGGATGGATCGTCGATGTGCTAGTGCGGGTCCTATAGACGCTACAGGGCACCCGTACAATAAAATCCTGATTCGCACCTCTGCTATGAGGCTGGTGCGAACCAGGATTTTTCTGAGCCCCCTACCGGATTCGAACCGGTGACCCTCTGTTTACAAGACAGATGCTCTGGCCAACTGAGCTAAGGAGGCAACTTGTCCAGTGTACCCTATTCTCTTGGTTGAGTCTGCTCAGTTGTTCTTTTAGGGTTTGGTTGAGAATACTTCTAAATTATGGGGTGCTGATACGTTCGTTTCCTTCGTTTTACCCCTTAGAGCACCACTTCTGTATGCTGCTGACCCGCCCCTCGCGCTCATCACCGCGTATAGAAAAACCCGGTAGCCTCACTCCGAGGTTACCGGGTTTTCGTATCGAAGCGATTACTTCTTCTTTGCTTCAATCTTCTGCTTCAGGAAGGCGCTGAAGTCGTTGCTGGTGTACTGGTCACCATCAACGAAGACGGTGGGGGTACCCTTAATACCGTTCTTTGCGGATTCAGCGTTGACCACGTCCACGAAGGGGCGCCACTTGCCATCGTTCATATCGGAGCCGATGGACGCACCGTGCTTAGAAGCGATGTCGGCGATCTGCTGGTTGTTCATGTCGCCGCGGCCCTGGTGAGTAAAGATCTCGCGCTGGTAGTTCAGGAAGTCGCTGGTGCTGACCTGGTTGGCCACGGAGTATGCCGCTGCCGCGTTACGTGCGGAGTATGCGGTGGGCGAGGAGCGGTCCAGGAAGGTCAGGTTGCGGATTTCCAGGGTGATGGTGCCGTCTTCGACGAGCTTCTGGATTTCTTCGCCGTACTTCTTCTCGAACTGTGCACAGTGCACGCAGTTGTAGTCCTGGAAGATGGTCACGCGTACGGGCTGGCCATTCTTGGATGCCTCTTCAGCGGTCTGCACGCCCGGGGGCAGGGTGTTGACGGCTGCTACGGTTCCGTTGACCATGGGGGTCACGGAGGAGGTCGAGGTTGCGAGCTGCTTGAAGTCGCGGGTCTCCTGGGTGGAGGAGTTCTGGACGATGCCGTCCTTGGTCAGCACAATACCACCGTATTCGTTGGCGCTGGAGGGCACCGGGCCGCTTTCTGCTACCTTGGTGTTCTTGTTGCCGTTGATTACGACGAAGCCGATGATACCTACGATAATGAGGACCACGGCGAGTACGCCGAACTGGAGCCAGCGGCGGCTTGCCTGGCTGGGGCTCTTCTTGGCCTGCTGGGCCGCAATCTGGCGGGCTTTTTCGCGGGCGTCGGTCGACATGCCTGCTCCTTTGGTCGGGAATATGGGTGGCGGTTCGTCCACTTCTTCTAGCCTACTCCGGTTGGAGTGAGCGTCCATCCGAGCAAAGCTTCGGATGACCTGACTCTTCCGGCTCGGGGGGTGTTCTTATCCCCTGCAGGGTGTTCTAGAGCTCTAGCTTCCTGCCGTACACGACAACTGAAAGCTATGTCGATCAGTTCCTATCACGCGGATAGGTTCTGCCTTATCTCTAGTGTGGACGTACCGCGCTACCCGTCTAGCCTACCGAATGGGTGCCGTATCGGCTAGTTAATACTCTGACTGAGATACTGTGATGTCTGTTCTCACGCTCTCAGCTTATTTTCTTCGTAAACTTTCGTAGCTTTGAGAGGTTCCTCCCCCGCCACAAGCTACGCCGAGGCACCCACCCGGTTCAACTCAGGTTCAGCTCACCAGCCGTTAGGGAATGTTGTAGACTTCGACTCCCCCAATGAAGGGGCGGGTGTTGTAGTTACCATTCCACTCCACGCTCAGACCGTGCTTCTCCAGTACGGGAATAACCGTCTCTCGCAGCAACTGCGCGGAGAGCTTCTCGTGAAGGGCCCTGATTTCTTCCTTCTGCGCATCGCTCAGGGCATTCCATTCTTCTTCATCCCTGGGGTAGGCGAGGAAGGAACCGAAACCAATGTAGGTGCCGCCGCTCTCTGCCAGGCTTTCAGTGTCCTGCTGGTGGAAGTATACGTATCCCTTCCACTCACGGCTATCGTCCATTTCGTCCCAGATTTCTGCGGATGCGCAGGTACCGCAGCAGGTGAAGTTCTGTCGTGCGATGACGCCTTCTTCTTCCAGCGCTGCGAAGGCGCGGTTGAGGTTGGAGTTCTTCTGCATTTCGGGGGTAATGCCCAGTTCAGCGGCAAAGGCACGACGACGCTTGATGAGCTCTTCCACGTAGTCTTCTACTCGCTTTTCCCAGAGCTTGCTCTCTTCATTTTCGCCGTCGTATTCCAGCCCGAGTACGTCCATCACATAATCGGTGATGGTTTCTACGTACTGTTCGGTATCAGATTCACCCATGAACAGCAGGGGCCAGATGGGCCAGAGCAGCTCGGCTTCGTCTTCTTCGTCCAGTCCCCACTCTTTGGGGAAGGGCGGGTCGAGGCGCTCTTCGCTCCAGCGTTCGTAGATGCTCTTCTCATCAGCCATGATGATGCTCCTTTGCTTGCTCTCTACTCGTTGAGTAGAGATGTGGACTGCTCTTGTTGTTAAGGTATCAAGAGTTTCTCTACCGCGCCCTCTATTTCGTCATTCAGACGGATCTGTGAGCTCCCCATCTCGTTACCCCTGCATCCAGCTGTCACGCTGTCTAACTAGGGTGCAGCCCATGCTTCTCTGTCTCTCTGCTGCCTCTGCGCCTCTGATGGGTTAGGTGTCTTTCGTGCTAAGAGTTTTTGGGTACACAAAAAGAGGGGAAGACCTATAAGGTCTTCCCCTCCTGAATAAAAAACCCGCGGTGACCTACTCTCCCACACCCACAAAAGTGCAGTACCATCGGCGCGAAGAGTCTTAGCTTCTGGGTTCGGAATGGAACCAGGCGTTTCCCTCTTGCTATAACCACGGAAAATCTAGCGAATAACTTCGTTATTCAAAATTTCCGAATAAAAAGCCTCAACCTCCCGAAGGAAGTCCAGGGTTATTATCCAAAAACCATACAGTGAACGCAAACAACAAACAACATCTTGAAAAGTAAGCCTTCGGCCTATTAGTACCAGTCAACTCCACGAGTCTTCAGTCCCCGCTTCCATACCCGGCCTATCAACCTCATCATCTATAAGGAGCCTCACACACCAAAGTGCCAGGAAATCTCATCTCGAAACAGGCTTCCCGCTTAGATGCTTTCAGCGGTTATCCCTCCCGAACGTAGCCAATCAGCCATGCACCTGGCGGTACAACTGACATACCAGAGGTTCGTCCGTCCCGGTCCTCTCGTACTAAGGACAGCCTTTCTCAAATTTCCAACGCGCGCAGCGGATAGGGACCGAACTGTCTCACGACGTTCTGAACCCAGCTCGCGTACCGCTTTAATGGGCGAACAGCCCAACCCTTGGGACCGACTCCAGCCCCAGGATGCGACGAGCCGACATCGAGGTGCCAAACCATGCCGTCGATATGGACTCTTGGGCAAGATCAGCCTGTTATCCCCGAGGTACCTTTTATCCGTTGAGCGACGGCCGTTCCACAACGTACCGCCGGATCACTAGTCCCGACTTTCGTCCCTGCTCGACCTGCCAGTCTCACAGTCAAGCTCCCTTGTGCACTTACACTCAACACCTGATTGCCAACCAGGCTGAGGGAACCTTTGGGCGCCTCCGTTACACTTTAGGAGGCAACCGCCCCAGTTAAACTACCCATCAGGCACTGTCCCTGAACCAGATCATGGCCCGAAGTTAGACATCCAGATTGACCAGAGTGGTATTTCAACAACGACTCCACACAAACTAGCGTCCATGCTTCACAGTCTCCCACCTATCCTACACAAGCCAAACCAAACACCAATACCAAACTATAGTAAAGGTCACGGGGTCTTTCCGTCCTGCTGCGCGAAACGAGCATCTTTACTCGTACTGCAATTTCGCCGAGTTCATGGTTGAGACAGTAGGGAAGTCGTTACTCCATTCGTGCAGGTCGGAACTTACCCGACAAGGAATTTCGCTACCTTAGGATGGTTATAGTTACCACCGCCGTTTACTGGGGCTTAAATTCTCAGCTTCGCCCAAAAAAGGCTAACCAATCCTCTTAACCTTCCAGCACCGGGCAGGAGTCAGTCCGTATACATCGTCTTACGACTTCGCACGGACCTGTGTTTTTGATAAACAGTCGCTTCCCCCTGGTCTCTGCGACCCATACACGCTCCAGGCAGCAAGTGCCCATCACGCTCAAGGTCCCCCTTCTCCCGAAGTTACGGGGGCATTTTGCCGAGTTCCTTAACCATGATTCTCTCGATCGCCTTAGTATTCTCTACCTGATCACCTGTGTCGGTTTAGGGTACGGGCGGCTAAAACCTCACGCCGATGCTTTTCTCGGCAGCATAGGATCACCAAATCCCCCAAAAACAGGGTCCCATCACGTCTCAGGCACACAGCCGGCGCATTTAACAACCGACAACCCTACACGCTTAGACCACGACAACCATCGCGTGGCTTGGCTACCTTCCTGCGTCACACCTGTTAACACGTTTACCTCCAAAGATCGGGTCCCACAACCCACACAACACACAAACAAAAGCCTGCACATCATGCTTCGCATGGTTAGCATCACAATATCAGTATGGGCGGTTTTTCACCGGTACGGGAATATCAACCCGTTATCCATCGACTACGCCTGTCGGCCTCGCCTTAGGCCCCGACTAACCCAGGGCAGATTAACTTGACCCTGGAACCCTTGATCATCCGGCGGATGAGTTTCTCACTCATCTTTCGCTACTCATGCCTGCATTCTCACTCGCATAGCCTCCACCACTGGTTTACACCGCAGCTTCACCGGCTACACGACGCTCCCCTACCCAACAATCCAAAAAAGATCATTGCCACAACTTCGGCGGTGTACTTGAGCCCCGCTACATTATCGGCGCAGAATCACTTGACCAGTGAGCTGTTACGCACTCTTTCAAGGATGGCTGCTTCTAAGCCAACCTCCTGGTTGTCTAAGCAACTCCACATCCTTTCCCACTTAGCACACGCTTAGGGGCCTTAGTTGGTGGTCTGGGCTGTTTCCCTCTCGACAATGAAGCTTATCCCCCACTGTCTCACTGCTACGCTCTCACTTACCGGCATTCGGAGTTTAGCTGACGTCAGTAACCCGTGAAGGCCCATCGGCCATCCAGTAGCTCTACCTCCGGCAAGAAACACGTAACGCTGCACCTAAATGCATTTCGGGGAGAACCAGCTATCACAGAGTTTGATTGGCCTTTCACCCCTATCCACAGCTCATCCCCTCCATTTTCAACTGAAGTGGGTTCGGTCCTCCACGACGTCTTACCGTCGCTTCAACCTGGCCATGGATAGATCACTCCGCTTCGGGTCTAGGTCATGCCACTCAAACGCCCTATTCAGACTCGCTTTCGCTACGGATACCCCACACGGGTTAACCTCGCGACATAACACTAACTCGCAGGCTCATTCTTCAAAAGGCACGCTGTCACCCCAAAAGGCTCCAACGGCTTGTAAGCACACGGTTTCAGGTACTATTTCACTCCCCTCCCGGGGTACTTTTCACCATTCCCTCACGGTACTGATTCACTATCGGTCACTAAGAAGTATTTAGACTTACCAGGTGGTCCTGGCAGATTCACACGAGATTCCACGAGCCCCGTGCTACTCGGGTGGCCACACCACGGACAGAACAATTTCGATTACGGGACTCTCACCCTCTACGGCCGACCATTCCAAGTCGTTCACCTACCATCCTGAACATCATGCCGGCAGCCAGTTAGAACTGCCACTGTGACTCCCACAACCCCCATGATGCAACGCCTAACCGCTATCACACACCACAGGTTTAGTCTCTTCCGCTTTCGCTCGCCACTACTCACAGAATCATTACTTTATTTTCTCTTCCTGCGGGTACTGAGATGTTTCACTTCCCCGCGTTCCCCCCAACCAGCCTATACATTCAGCTGGCGGTAACTCACCATGAAGATGAGCCAGGTTTCCCCATTCGGAAATCCTCGGATCACAGCCCAGTTATCGGCTCCCCGAGGCTTATCGCAGATTCACACGTCCTTCATCGGCTCTTAATGCCAAGGCATCCACCGTGTGCCCTTAATAACTTACACACAATCAAGAAAAATAAGAATCTAAAATCAACAATCAAACCAACACAAAAGCATTGATTCAACGCAAATTCCAGAAGATGCTCGCGTCCACTATATAGTTCTCAAACAACAACCCACAACACAACAACAACACAAACAAAACAGTTCGCATCATCACCATGCCAGGCAAACAAAGGAACAACACACACGTGTTACCCCAAAACCCAACAATGCGCCTCATCCAACCCAAAACCAACATTCCACCCATGAGCAAAACCACCCACCCGACACTCGCGGACAGCATGGCCAACTAAATGTGCTCCTTAGAAAGGAGGTGATCCAGCCGCACCTTCCGGTACGGCTACCTTGTTACGACTT
>ERZ773027.1728-NODE-1728-length-11292-cov-2.803239_pt1 | contig 11292 bp, 7 predicted proteins | sample MGYA00511032_ERZ773027 | MGnify/ENA primary metagenome ERZ773027 (study PRJEB29015, sample SAMEA2738138) | human oral metagenome | biome: human oral; feature: human-associated habitat; material: saliva | place: China | collected 2190 ... | reverse complement strand
GACGTGACGCCCGAGAGTGTAGAGGCCGGCAAACAATACATCGCCGGCGGACACATAGCAATCACGTTGGCCGACGACATCGACGAGAAACTTTATGTCGATGTGGTCGCCACCGACGCGGAGGGGCGCGAAGCCCGCGCCATTATTGCCGGTAAGCACACGCACTTTGTCGACTGTGAAGTGGCCGCCGCCCTGCGTCGCAGCGCCACCGAGGCCTCGACGGCCACAACGGGCACTCCCGTCTCGCAACACGTCGGCTCACAGCCGAACGACGCGGACTGTCGCCCCGAAGGCACAGCGCCGCACAATGAAGAAGACGCCATCGGCCGGCGACTTAACCTGCGCATGGTCTACGATTTCGCCACGACCTCGCCGATTGAAGAGATCAACTTCATCAACCAAGCGGCCGATCTCAATATGAAAGCCTCCGAACGCTCGCTCGAAGGCAACTACGGCCACTGTCTCGGCAAGGCGCTCACGCGCCCCATGGGACGCGGCATCATGGGAGACAATATTTTCTCGCACATCCTCTCGGCCACGTCCTCAGCCTGCGACGCCCGAATGGCCGGCGCCCCCATTCCCGTCATGTCCAACTCGGGAAGTGGCAACCAAGGCATCTGCGCCACGAACCCCGTGGCCGTCTTCGCCCGCGAAAACCACAACACGCGCACCGAACTCATCCGCGCGCTCATGCTCTCCCACCTTACCGCCATCTACATCAAGCAGCATCTCGGCACCCTCTCGGCACTTTGCGGTTGTGTGGTGGCCGCTACCGGCAGCGCCTGCGGCATCACCTATCTCATGGGCGGCGATTACGACAAAGTGGCGGCGGCTGTCAAGAATATGATCGCCAATCTCACCGGCATGATCTGCGACGGCGCCAAACCCTCGTGCGCCCTCAAACTCACCTCGGGTGTTTCCACCGCCGTGCTCTCGGCCATGCTCGCCATGCAGGGCGAATGCGTCACTTCGGTCGAGGGCATCATCGACGACTGCGTGGACTGCAGCATTCGCAATCTGGCCAAAATCGGCAAAGAGGCCATGAATGAAACCGATCGTTGCGTGCTCGAGATCATGACCCACAAGCGCAAAGCCGGCGCCTGAGAAGGAAACGCAAACACTCCTTATTATATATACGCGCACCCGCGTGAGTGAAAATTCGCATCGGCAAGCGTGGGGGAACAGCGCCTTTGCCCGGCTCACCCTGTGCGCTGTTTCAGCTCAAAGTCGTCCACTTTCGCGCAAAAGTCCTCACTTTTCGTTTTCACGTTCACACCTTTTACAACGCCCCTCGCAACACCTGCGGGAAAACTCGCGTACACTGAAAATCAAATGGACGGACTTCGACAAGACTTGCACAAAAAACACACCATTCCGCTATCCATATCTATCAAAAACGACACAAAACAGCCTATACACTAAAAAAAAGAGGGGGTAAACGCCTGTTTTGTCAGAGAATGCGTATCTTTGGAACGCAGTTCTTGTGCGATAGTGCAGGTTGGCGCTCCGCGATTCGGAAAAAATGTATTTGCGAACGCAGAAAGCAGCAGCCCGACGAAACCAAATTCTCGCCGAGAGCCTACATGCCCACGCTCCACCGCACCATCGGCTTCACACAGAACGCATTTCAACCGGCAAATAATAAAAAAGCATCACATCACACACAGTCTTACCACAATGAAGATGATCAAGACGCTCCTCCTTCTCGGTCTCGCCGTGCTTCCTCTCGCGCTCAGTGCGCAGAACGAACGCGTCGGCGTACAAACGAAAACGCCTACCGAACAACTGGACGTGAAAGGTACCATGCGTATCGAGACACTCCCCAAGAAAGGCGAGAAAATCTCCACAGCCGCCAGCGGCAACTACGACGTGCAAGCCACCTTTACGCCCAACCGCGTGGTGGTGGCCGACGTCAACGGCGTGATCGGCTCGAAGTTTGCCGCATGGCCCCTGTTCTTCTACATGCCCAGCTGCATCATGCCCACCGACCAAACGGCCGCAGAGTACGATGGTACGCAATTCCGCATCAACCTCTACGAACTCTACAAGAACCAATTCAGCATTCCCGCCTCACCGGTGGCCGGTGCCGTCACTTTGGTGAAGAGTCCTTTGGCCGGCGACCTGCCTGTCGAAGCAAAAAGAGATCTCGGTTATTTTGTCACCTACTACGATTCCAAAGTTTTCAAGGACGTACAAGTGGACGACGACGGCATCCTGACCTACAAACTCGTCAACAATCCGGCCACAGTGACGGAATACACCTTTATGAATATCGTCTTCAAACGTCTTTGAAGCACTGATTTTCATCACATTTCTTGGCAGAATCGCGCAGAATGCGTAACTTTGCCGAGCTTTTCCGCTCAACCGCTGTCAGCAGATGGCTCCACAAGGGAGCGATATTCCACGCGAAACTGAGAATGTTGGGCTGGGGCGATAACAATTTCATACAATCAAGCACAAATGGCTGATCTGATCAAAATTGCTGAAGAAGCATTTGCCACCGGCAAACAAGTACCCGCTTTCAAAGCCGGTGACACCGTAACCGTGGCTTACCGTATCGTCGAAGGTAACAAAGAACGCGTACAGTTGTATCGCGGCGTGGTTATCAAAATCTCCGGTCACGGAGACAAAAAGCGTTTCACCGTTCGCAAAATGTCCGGAACGGTTGGCGTAGAACGTATCTTTCCCATCGAATCTCCCGCGATCGAAAGCATCGAGGTGAACAAGATTGGTAAGGTTCGCCGCGCTAAGCTCTACTACCTCCGTAATCTCACGGGTAAGAAGGCACGCATCAAGGAAAAGCGTACCCCCGTCAAGAAGGAGGCATAAGCAACCGACGAAACAATGGACTGCGACACATCGCTGTCGGCCTCGACTCTTGTCGAAGTTGGCAACAGCGCAGCTCACAACCCCATTCAAAGACAGGAACTTCAACGGTTCCTGTCTTTTTTGTTGCCCCCTACAGGCACAATTCGCGCGAAATGTCGTAACTTTGAACGCATCATAAAAAATTGCGTTCGCGCATTCACACCACACATTCCATGATTTCTCACAAAACTCTGCTCTATGCCAACACCCTCTTGTTCGTTGGCTTGGCCGGCGGCCTGAAAGCGGCGCCCATCGGCTTCACGCCGACGGAACAAACCGCGCAACTCAATGCGACCTCCGGCGACCATGCGTTTGCTATCAAGAAAGCACGCAAAATCGACGCGCATACCGTTGAACTGCGCGACGAGAACAACAGAAAAATCACGGTAGATTTCTACGGAAACAACATTTTCCGCATCTACCAAGACCCCGCCGGCAGTGCCCCCCACAACCCCGAAGCAAAACCTGCCGCCGACATCCTCGTCGAAAAGCCGCGCAAAAACGTGACGCGACTCGATGTGCAGCAAAACGACAAGCAATGCACCCTCTCCACCGATGAGATCAAAGTGGTGTTCGATTGCAGCAACAGCAGTTTTGCCGTCTACAAGAAAAATGAGATCGATCCTGTGATCGAATCGCCCACCTTCCGTACCTTCGACAGCGACGGCACGCATTTGGAACTCACCTGTCGGCCCGGAGAGAACTTCTACGGCGGCGGCGTGCAGAACGGTCGCTTCTCGCACCGCGGACAGCGCATCGCCATCGAGAACACCAACAACTGGGTGGACGGCGGTGTGGCCTCCCCCACCCCGTTCTATTGGAGCACGAAGGGCTACGGCATGATGTGGCACACCTTCAAACCCGGTCTTTATGACTTCGGCGCCACGGACGCCAAGAAGGTGAAGCTCCGCCACGGCGAAAAATATCTCGATGTCTTCTTCTGGGTGGCCGATTACCCCGAAACCTTGCTCGGCGGCTTCTATCAGCTCACCGGACACCCCGTGCTGTTGCCCAAATTTGGTTTCTATCAAGGTCACCTCAACGCCTACAACCGCGACTACTGGACGGAAGCGAAAGACGGCAAGGGCTTCATGAAAATGGAGGATGGCAAGACCTACAACGAAAGCCAAAAGAACAATGGTGGCATTCGCGAAAGTCTCAACGGCGAACTCGACAATTATCAGTTCTCGGCACGCGCTGCCATCGATCGCTATCTCGACAATGACATGCCCCTCGGCTGGTTCCTCCCCAACGACGGCTACGGCGCCGGCTACGGACAGACCGCCACGCTCGACGGCAACATCGCCAACCTCAAGAGCTTTGGCGACTACGCTCGACGGCAACATCCAAAACCTCAAAGCATTCGGAGATTACGCCCGCTCCAAAGGTGTGGAAATCGGACTGTGGACGCAGAGCGATCTTCACCCCAAAGACAGCATCGAAGCCCTCCTGCAGCGCGACATCGTCAAGGAGGTGCGCGACGCCGGTGTCCGCGTGCTCAAAACAGACGTGGCATGGGTCGGCTGGGGTTACTCCTTCGGGCTGAACGGTGTGGCCGACGTCGGTCGCATCATGCCCAAGTACGGCAACAACGCCCGTCCCTTCATCATTTCGCTCGACGGCTGGGCAGGCACACAACGCTATGCCGGTATTTGGAGCGGCGACCAAACAGGCGGCGATTGGGAATACATTCGTTTCCACATCCCCACTTTCATCGGTTCAGGCCTTTCCGGACAACCGAACATCACCTCTGACGTCGATGGTATCTTCGGCGGTAAGAACATTCCCGTCAATGTGCGCGAATTCCAGTGGAAGACCTTCACGCCCATGGAACTCAACATGGACGGATGGGGCGCCAATCCCAAATATCCTCAAGCACTCGGCGGCAAGAGCACGGCGCTCAACCGCTGGTATCTCAAGCTGAAAAGCGAACTCATGCCCTATGCCTACACGGCAGCGGCCATGGCGATCAACGGTCGCCCGATGATTCGCCCGATGTTCATGGAGGAGAAGAATGACTACACGCTCGGCAAACGTACACAATATCAATATATGTACGGTGATGCCTTCTTGGTGCCGCCCGTCTACCAAAACACGGCTGCCGATGCGGAAGGCAACGACCGCCGCGACGGCATTTACCTGCCACAAGGCACATGGGTCGACTACTTCACCGGCGATCGCTACGAAGGTGGACGCATCATCAACCATTTCGATGCCCCCCTCTGGAAACTTCCCGTGCTGGTCAAGGCAGACGCCATCATTCCGATGGCCAACCCCAACAACAATCCCTCGGAAATGCGCAAAGATCTGCGCATTTACGAGATCTACGCCCAGCACGGCACGAAGGCGTTGGAATATGACGACGACGGCAACACGCAAGCCTACCTCGACGGCGAAAACACCAACACCCAGCTCAGCACTTCGGTCAACAAGAACACGCTGATCTTCAAGGCCGAACGCACCGCCGGCGAGTTCAACGGCTACAACCGCAACAAGACGACCGAACTGCGCATCAACGTGACGCGCGCACCGAAAAAGATCACGGCACAAGTGGGTCAAAACACGGTGAAGCTCAAGCAGGTAAAAACGCGCGAAGAGTTTGAAAATGGCGTGGATGTATGGTTCTACGATGCGCGTCCGAATCTCAATCGTTGGGTACGCCCCGGCGAAGAAAGTGTGGGCGAAATCATCAAGAACCCGCAAGTGCTCGTACGCGTTGCGCCCAACGACGTGAGTGCCAACGCCGTGCGTGTCGAAGTCAAAGGCTTTGAATTCGCCCCCGCCGACCGCTGGCTCACCCACCGTGGCAAGCTCGCCACGACGCAACTGGACGAAAAGCAGACCAAGGCCGAAGCCTACGCGCTCACCCCGGCTTGGACGCCCGTAGAAAATGCGGACTACTACGAAGTGAAATTCGGCGATCAGCTCTACTCCACCGTACGCGAACCCCGCTTGCGCTTCGACGATCTCGCTCCCGTCACGGCTTACGACTTTGCGGTGCGCGCAGTCAATGCAAGTGGCGCCGGCGCATGGAGCAATCTCCGCCTTTCGACCGTGAAAGATCCCCTCGAATGGGCGATCAAGGGCGTGAAAGCCACCACTTCTGTCGCCAACCAAGGCGGACAAGGCACCGACAAGCTCTTCGATCGTGACCTCAAAACCCTTTGGCACACGGCTTGGGACAACAAACAGGCTACGCCCTTCGACCTCACCGTCGACCTGCGTGCCGTCAATAAGATCGATCGCATCGAATATGTACCTCGCGAAGACGCTGCCAACGGCACCCTCCTCCGCGGCACCTATGCCTTCTCGACCGACCGCCAAAACTGGTCGACACCCGTTGCCTTCACTTGGGCAAAGGATGCCACGGTCAAGACGCTCACTCTCGCCGATCATAAGGCGGCTCGCTACGTGAAACTCCACATCGACGAAGGCGTCGGCAACTTCGGATCGGGTCGCGAACTCTACGTGTACCGCGTGGCCGGCACCGAAGGCAAGATGCAGGGCGACATCAACCGCGACAAACGCATCGATGAGAACGACCTCACCTCTTATATGAACTACACCGGTCTGCGCCGTGGCGATGCCGACTTCGACTATGTGGCCGGCGGCGACATCAACGGCAACGGTCTGATCGATGCCTACGACATCTCCACCGTGGCCGTGGAACTCGACGGTGGTGTACGCAACTCGTCCGACAAGGTGCGCGGTTCGCTCGTGCTCACGCCCAATGTCAAGACGTACAAGGCAGGCGATCTCGTCGAAATCAAAGTCACCGGTAAGGACTTGCACTACGTCAACGCCCTCTCCTTCGGTCTCCCCTACAAAGCCGACGAACTCGAATATGTAGGTATCGACCTCAAGGGAATGAAGGACATGGTGAACCTCACCTACGACCGTTTGCACACCAACGGCACCAAGGAACTGTTGCCCACCTTCGTCAACCGCGGCAACAACTTCTTGCTCGAAGACGGCGCTCCCGTCCTCTTCACGCTGAAGTTCCGCGCCAAGAAAGCCGGCAAATTCCAACTCAAGGCCGTCGACGGACTCTTGGTGGACCGCAACCTCGGTACGGTCAACTTCTGATCTTTCATCACACACACAAATCCCCGCTTGCACCAAGGCAAGTGGGGATTTTTCACGATTTGCACAAAGGGCACACGATAAATGCAAAAAAATCCGCTGCATATACCCGATATATCCTGCACATTCGCTAAATTTGCAATGACTATACCCGATTCGTGAAAGCCCTGCTTTCCATTCGGTGTCGAGTGTACGAACAGCTCTATCGGAGCGCTCGCACAGTTAGAGATGATTCTCCGCATAGTTTTCATTCCACTTCTATGATCACTAACCAAAAGCCATTTATCTACCGCTTTTTCGTTGTTTTGGGCGAGATCGTCGGGCTCAACCTTATCCTCTTGGCCATGCGTCCCTTCTTTTTTGAAGAGATGCCTCAATATACCGATGCCTACGGAGAATTTTCGTTCGTCCTCTCTATCTGTTATTTTGTCTGCGGCATGCAAACCGGCAGTCGTTTGCATTACGCCTTTATCCGTGGCGACGAAATTCTTCGCCGTGCTCTCTATAGCAACGTTTATTTCGACTTGCTCGTCATCACCCTCTCGCTCGCCCTTCCGGCTGCGCGACTCAATGTGTGGAAGTACCTCCTTCCCCTACTCGTCGGGCAACTCTTCTTCTCCCTCCTCTTCAAGAAGACGGTTCGTCTCGCCATTCAACACTATCGCGCGCAGCTAGCGCAACGCAGAGGCGTCGTCGTGGTCGGTCCCATCGATGATATACATCCGCTGCTGATGAAACTTGCCAAAGACAAAGGCACCGGCTACAGCCTTGTGGGCTATTTCGCCGACACGGCCTCGGAAAAAAACGATCCTCTTGTGCCGCATCTTGGCCGTTACGAGGATTTCGAAGGCTATCTCGACACCCATGATCACATCGTCGAAGTCTTTTGCACCCTCTCTTCGGCCGATCAACCACGCATTCGCCAATTGGTCGACTATTGCGACAACCATTTGTTGAGTTTCATCGGCCTACCCTCCACCTATTCGTTCATCTCGCACCGCGTCAAGATGCTTTCGATCGATGGCACCTCAGCCGTCACGCTCCAAACCTCGCCTCTCGAAGATTTCGACAATGCCGCCCTCAAACGCGGCTGCGATCTCATCGTATCTGCGGGACTGCTCATTTTCGTCTTCCCCTTTGTCTATCTAATCTTCGGCACACTGATCAAACTCTCCAGCCCGGGTCCCATTTTCTTCCGCCAAAAGCGCAGCGGACTCAACGGCAAAGAGTTCGACTGCTACAAATTCCGCTCCATGCGTGTCAATGCAGACAGCGACAGCAAGCAGGCTACAGAGCACGATCCCCGCAAAACGCGCATCGGCGACTTCATGCGTCGCACCAATATCGACGAACTCCCGCAACTCATCAATGTTTTCCTCGGCGATATGTCGCTCGTCGGGCCTCGCCCACACATGCTCAAGCACACTGAGGAATACAGCGCACTCATCGACAAATATATGATGCGTCACTTCGTGCGCCCCGGCATCACCGGTTGGGCACAAGTCACCGGTTTCCGCGGCGAGACCAAAGAGTTGTGGCAAATGGAAGGACGCGTGAAAAAAGACATTTGGTACATCGAGCACTGGAATTTTGCCCTCGATCTCTGGATCATGATCCAAACCGTGCTCACCACCCGCAGCAAGAACGCCTACTGATCGCCGAGCGGCGCATTCCGACGCCCACTCATCACGTTTTGCCCCTTCCTCCACCGAACAAAACTTTTTTGTCACGCATACTTGACAAAACACCCAATCCCTTTGGCGCGTTTCGTCGAGATTTGTTATCTTTGCGCCAGCAATTCAATCTCACTTCATCATGAAACCCACTCTTTTCCTGCTCGCTGCCGGTATGGGCAGCCGCTACGGTGGCCTCAAGCAACTCGACACGCTCGGCCCCCAAGGACAAACCATCATGGACTACTCGATCTACGACGCCATCAACGCCGGCTTCGGTAAGCTCGTGTTTGTCATCCGCAAAGACTTCGAAGACGACTTCCGCAAGATAGTCCTCACCAAATACCAAGACAAGATTCCCTGCGAACTCGTCTTCCAATCGCTCGATGCACTTCCCGAAGGTTTCACCTGCCCCGCAGACCGTCAAAAGCCCTGGGGTACGAACCACGCCGTGATGATGGGACAAGACGTGATCAAAGAACCCTTCGCCGTGCTCAACTGCGACGACTTCTACGATCGCGACGCCTTCCAAGTGATGGGCAAATTCCTCTCTTCGCTCCCCGAAGGCAGCACCGGCCGCTATGCCATGGTGGGTTTCCGCGTAGGCAACACCCTCTCTGAGAGCGGTACCGTGAGCCGCGGTGTGTGCGAGGTCGACGAAAAGAACCTCCTCACCTCGGTAGTAGAACGCACCAAGATCGAACGTCACGACGGCACAGTTCAGTACCTCAACGAAAACGAAGAGTGGGTTTCAATCCCCGACACCACCCCCGTTTCGATGAACTTCTGGGGCTTCACCCCCGACTACTTCGCTCACTCCAACGAGTTCTTCAAGGCATTCCTCTCCGATCCCAAGAACATCGAGAACCTCAAGAGCGAATTCTTCATCCCCCTCATGGTCGACCACCTCATCCGCAAGGGTCAAGCCACTTGCGAGGTACTCGACACCACTTCCAAGTGGTTCGGCGTCACCTATCCCGAAGATCGTCCCGAAGTAGTGGCCAAGTTCGCCAAACTCGGTGCCGATGGTGTTTACCCCGAAAAGATGTTCTAATCCCCGCTTCGGATTAGTCCTTACTTAGTTCTCTAAGACGCTGTGAGCGAGATATCATCCCCTCGATGATATCTCGCTCATTCTTTTCTATTCAGTCGCACAAGCCACCTCAGCGCGCTGAAAAACAAGGCTTTCGCCTAAAATCGTAGAACAAGGGTTGCTACCTCCTGCGCATTTTGAAAATATCCTCTCAGCAAGACATGGGCCACAAGCCTACCCGCTTTCATCACCTTATCCTTTGGCCGATCAACCTTCAATTTGACTTCAAGATCATCGCCTATTAACCCCTCGCGTGTAAAATTATCACACAAACATTTGCTATTATACCACAAAACCACTACTTTTGCTGCACGAATTTAACCACTCTACCAAAAACACAAGCGAACAATCAGCTATCGCTAATTAACGGCTAGCCTACCCATCTCCTACAAGCGCAAGAGTTTGTCGTAACCTTTTGGTGAGGTATTCAATATCTCAGAAACAACCTAATCAAAACTATACACTATGAAGATCGCAAAACGAATCCTCTTCACCTTCCTTATCCTCCTCCTTGTCTTCGGAGGAACAGGTCTCTGGCTATTATTCGGTAGCCGCACGAGCAATCCCAAGAATAATGCACACATTGGCGAAATCCCCCCGCCAAGTGGTTATGAACGCGTCGTCGGCACCAACCCCGGCTACACCCAATTCTTGCGTGCCCTGCCCCTGAAACCCAAAGGCAGCAAGGTATATCTTTACACGGGTGGCAAGGCCTTCTTTCAACCCATGAACTATGCTGTGGTCGACCTTCCTGTCCAATGCCGAACAATGCGCCGATGCTTGCATGCGTTTGAGAGCAGAATACTTCTATCAGACCGGGCAATACAACAATATCCAATTTCAAGACGTCAACGGCCACACCCTACGCTACAGCGGTGGTGCATCGCGAGAAGCCCTGCACCGCTACCTCCGCAGACTCTATGGCGTCGCCAGCACCTTCTCCCTCTCTCGTGAAATGCAGCCCCGTCCATTGGCCGAAATCCAACCAGGCGATGTCTTTGTCTACCCCGGCAAAGGTAAATTTCTCGGTCACGCCGTCCTCGTCGTGGACGTCGCTGTCAACAAGGACGGAAAAAAGGCCTTTCTCCTCGCCGAGGGCAACACCCCCGCCTGCGACATCCACCTCATCCGCAACTTAGAAAACCCATTTCGCTCCCCTTGGTTCATGACCGACGGCAGTGAGAAGAGATTCCTCTTATCGCTCACCCCCTTCAAAGCAACAGACTTGAGGCATAATTGAGCAAGAACTCCTTATCACATAGAACCGTAATACCCTATTGAGCACAAAAAGCCGGTATTCTTTGTTTTATCGTTGAACAAAGAATACCGGCATTACATATTTACGACAATCAGCTGTCACCGTACCTTTGACAAACTTCCACGTCTAAACGATTAAACGTCAGACGAAACTCGGTAATGTACAGAAGGTGTGCCTTTCGACCTTTATCTCTTTCTTATTGTCTATGCTCTCATCATTTCTACTTTCATGACCTGTCAACAACGTTGTTTTCGCAAATTCTGGCTTAATGGTCAAATGTACTCCTGAAAGGGGGGCATAATGCTCTCTTTTTCATT
>ERZ773027.1726-NODE-1726-length-11309-cov-2.070464_pt1 | contig 11309 bp, 8 predicted proteins | sample MGYA00511032_ERZ773027 | MGnify/ENA primary metagenome ERZ773027 (study PRJEB29015, sample SAMEA2738138) | human oral metagenome | biome: human oral; feature: human-associated habitat; material: saliva | place: China | collected 2190 ... | reverse complement strand
CACCTAAAATGGCCATCACAAAATCCATAGCCCTAAGTTGGCCACGCTTTTTAATTCTGCCCTTATTAATGTCCAGGTAGAAAAACAGACTGAGAAAAACAGAAGTAACCACCGCACATAATGCAGTGATAACCAGTGCATTTTCTGTTATAATATCCTCCATTGCATCAGGACTTCTGACACCTGCAAAGATACTAAATAAAACTCCCATCAACATTCCAAGAGAAAGCTGGATTGTTGTATAAATAAGTATCGGATAAAGACATATCCATAATGTATAAAAAAATTTCTTCATTTCCTTAGTATATCCTATATCAGTAAATAATCCAATAAAAATTGTATTAAAATTAATTTTGCACGAAAAAAATACCCGTAAAAACGGGTATTTAAAAAACAATTCTTACTCACTTCTAAGCGCATCTATCGGATTTAAGCTTGCCGCTCTCATAGCCGGCATATATCCGAATATAAGTCCGATTGCTACAGATACGCTGAATGAAATTATAACCGCATTTAAATTGGCAGGTGATGAAATATTCATAAATCTGCCTATAGTAGGGCTGGCAATACAGCCCAGTACAATTCCAAGCGAACCTCCCAGTGTACTTGTAACCAAGGCTTCTATAACAAACTGTTGCAGTATAACACCCTTTCTGGCTCCAAGTGCTTTTCTGATACCGATTTCTCTGGTTCTCTCAGTAACCGATACCAACATGATGTTCATAACTCCCACACCTGCAACAAGAAGTGAAATACCGGCAATAGCTCCTATAATAGTACTCATAAGTGCAAGCTGCACATTGATTTCTCCAAGCATCTGACTCATGGACTGAACAAAATATGTTTCTTTTTGAGTATAAATAGTTTTTAGAAAATCCTTTAAAAGCTCTACCGCCTGATTGCTTACCTGAGTATTTACAGTAGCAAAAATATAATAATCAGGTACTGAAGTTCCGTTTAACTGTCCTGCTGTGGAATAAGGCATAAATGCAAAATCATCACTGCCTCTTGCAGACAACTGTGTTTTATCCTGTCTTTGTACCACACCCACGACAGTAAATGCCGAACCGTTTATCTTTATAGTCTCACCTATCGCAGCTTTCGGAGAACCGAAAAGCTTGCTTGCAACATAGTATCCGATTACAACAACCTTTTGTCTGGATACCATGTCCGCATATGATAGGAATCTTCCCTTTTCAAGTTTGTAATTCTTCAATTTACCATAGTATTCACTTACTCCGGAAACTGTAGTTGTTGTAGTCTTTTCACTTCCCACCTTTATCGTTCCGCTGACACTGACCTGTGGTGTCATTTCCGAAAAAATATCTCTATGTTCATTGAAGAAATCATACATCTGATCCACCGATGCCTGTCTTGCAGGCATATTGACCAAATTGACGCTGATAGTATTGGCACCCATGTCCATAAAGGACTTTACCATATTGTTCATATATCCCATCATTACACTGACCAGTATAACGACAGCAGATACACCTATGATAAGTCCGAGCATTGTCAAAAATGATCTCATTTTATTTGCAATAATACTCTTTATTGCCAGTTTAAATGACTGCAGCATACTCTTCACTACTTCCATCAAAATTTATTTTACCGTCAGCTATTCGAATAACTCTCTTTGCTTCTATCGCAATAGAATTATCATGTGTAATCATAATAACCGTATTTCCTTCTTCATGGATCTTCTTGAAAAAATCCAAAACCTGACGGCTGGTCTTTGAATCCAGGGCACCTGTAGGCTCATCCGCCAAAATCAGTGAAGGGTTTGCAGCCAGAGCTCTTGCAATACTCACTCTTTGCTGCTGTCCTCCTGAAAGCTGATTGGGCATCTGCTTTGCCTTTTCGGCAAGTCCCACCTTTTCAAGTGCCTCCATTGCCCTCTTTTCTCTTTCATGATTTGAAACATGTGCGTACAAAAGCGGCAATTCCACGTTTTCCAAAAGATTCATTCTGGGCAGAAGGTTGTATTGCTGAAAAACAAATCCTATCATCTTATTTCTGATATCGGCAAGTTGATTGTCACTAAGCTTTCCGACATCTTTTCCGCCCAAAAGATATTTACCTGATGTGGGCACGTCCAAGGCTCCTATAATATTCATAAGAGTGGATTTACCGGATCCCGACTTACCTACAATTGCAACAAACTCTCCCTTGTCGATATCAAGAGTCACACCGTCATTGGCATAAACAATCTCATCACCCATTTTATATTCTTTTCGAATATCTGTCATTTGGATAAGTTTTTCCATTACTCTCCTCCGGCTCCTACATCGGCACCGCCGGCATCGGCTCCGGCACCGTCTCCTCCGGCTGTATCGGCTCCGCCTCCTTCTGCAGGTGCGCCTTCTCCGCCCATGCCGTCCATTCCGCCTGTTCCGGTATCCATACTTGCACTCTCGTCCACATAGACCTCATCACCTTCATTAAGTCCTGATGTAATCTGTACAAAATCCGCATTTATAACTCCGGTAGTTACTGTAACCTCTTTAAAGCCTGCAGGGATAAGTCCGTCTCCACTTGAAGCCGCACCGCTTGCATCTGCACTCTGTGTTGCCGAGGTGTCTTTTACATAGACCTTATTTCCTCTCATAAGAGCCCCTGAAGGTATTGTAAGTGCATCCTTTGCAGACTCAAGTGTAATATATCCGTCCACATTCATTCCCGGCAAAAGATTGTAAGTCTCATCAAGTGTTATTGTAACAGGATAGGTTGATACACCGTTTTGGCTTGTACTCTCAAGACTGACATTGGTAACCGTTCCCGAATATTCCTGATCCGGAAAAGCATCCGACTTTATTCTTACCTTCTGTCCGTTTTGAACCTTTGTAATATCCTTCTCATCCACACTCATTTTAAATGTATATGAGCTCATATCGTAAATAACAGCCATATTGGTAGCCTTGTTGTTTCCGCTTGAGCCCACCTTATCTCCAACCTTATAGTTCTTTGATATAACTTTTCCGGAAATAGGTGATTTAATAGTATACTCGTCATAGGTTTTCTTTGCAGTGTCAACTCCCTTTTGTGCCGCATCCACATTTCCCTGTGCGGTATCTACAGCATCCTTATAAGTTTTTAAAAGTTTCTCTGCAGACTCTGCAGTCATCTTAAAAACAGGTGTTCCGACTTCTACATAATCTCCCACATTCACCAGTACACTTTCTATCTGTACACCTTCAGCCAGGTCGGCACTCATATCAACATTTGTTGTCGCCTCAAAAGTACCGTCTCCTGTAGAAGTGATATCTCCGACTGTAGCATTTGCAGTAGTCTTATCTGTAAGACCTCCCGGGTTACTTACCTCGAATGTCACATTACGAACAAGTCTTCCACCGTCCATTGTCTGATCCATACTTGATACGGAAATTACTTTTCCCTCTATCTGCGCTCCTGTTTCCGTAAGAGTCAAAGTTCCTGTCATTCCCGCCTGAATATTCTGTGCCTCCATACTTAGGAAAGGAATACGAATATTCATAACAGTATCATTATATATGGTGGCAAGCTTTGTACCTCCGCTTATCTTATCTCCTGCCTGAATACTCAATTCCTTGATATAACCCTTTCTTGTAGAGCGATATAAATTACCGGAAAAATCCGCCTTTGCTTTTGCAAGGTCTTTGTTGGCCGTAGCATATCCGGTGTTTGCTTTACTAAGAGAATTATTTGAGGAATTTATATCAGATTCAAGACTTGACTTATCTATTTGATAAAGCACCTGGTCTTTACTGACCATATCACCTACCTCAAAGTTTGCCGAGATAATATCTCCCGATACAAGCGCAGTTATATTATAAGTGTCCTTAGGTGTTATAGTACCCGAAGAGGATATCTCCGAAGAGATATCCTGCTTTGATGCTATTGCTGTAGATACAAATGTACTCGTATCAATCTTTGTAGCCTGTCTTGATTTCATAAAGAAAAATCCACCTACGCCAAGGGCTATAATTGCAGGTATAACAATAAATTTTTTCTTCATTTTTCCCCTCACTAATCTGCTATATAATCAACTACCGTGTAGCTTGCAGATCCATCTTCAGAATTATTTATATCTACGACTAAAGTAACATCATCATTAACCTTGATACTTCCGTAGATAGAGAATGCAAATTGCATATCGCTGTTTGCAATTTTGTATGTTTCTCCGTCTATAGTCACGGATGTAGGTGTAAGTGTAGATGTTGACTCATAGTATATACTCTCAACAGTACCATGTACCGCCTTCTTACCGTTTGTAGCATCCGTATTCTCATCATATGCCCAGATAGTCTTTGCAGCTGCCGAATAGTATATTACAAGTCCTACATCTGATGATACCATCAGGCTCTTGAATCTGTCCGCACCTACGCTGCTTCCGTCAACAAAGAGATTCGCATCCTTATAGTCAAAAGGAACCGCCTGTATCAATTGATTAACAGACTTTACCACCTTAGGTCCCTTAAGTGAATTGTCGGCAAGCTTTAAAGGATTTACCTCCTTATCGCTGTTTAACTCACCGCCGAATACGGTTGCAATATATGCTCCGCCGTCTTTCATATTTGTTTTTAACATATTATAAAAGAGGTTTATACAATCTCTTACCTTAAGATTTGAAGTAGGTGTAAGTGATGTAAGATTCTCATTTAACTCAAGGAAACCGTACTTTGCCATTCTCTTATTGTTTGCATCACCTGCAAAATCGCTTGCCTGATATCCGAGTAAAGTAAGTACTCCTCTTACAGCATCATTCAATGTTACATTATCATTAGGCTTAAAGTTTCCGCCGAGATATCCTGTCATATATCCCTGCTCCACCGCCATCTTTATAGCGGACGCATTTTCATTATCTTTCGGAACATCATTAAATACCGATACATTGCTTGTCTTTGTAAGTACGGAACGATATGGTGAAGCCTGTACAAGCATCTTTGCAAACTCACCTCTTGTGACATATCTGTCTATATTTCCGCTTACAAAGGTTATACCCGTAAGACCTATTACTTTTTTTCTTAAATCAAAATTTGAGCTTTGTGCAAAAACAGTACCTGCACCGATACTCTGTGTAGCCAATACGGAAGCCAATCCCAACGCTCCCATTTTCATTAATTTACTTCTCATATAACCTCCGTTATCTGCATATTAACGCGCTTAGTATTATATCGCAATCATTCCCTTATTCAATAATAATCACGAAATATTTATATATTTTTGCTAATCTTTATCAAGCTTATTGTATCAGCTTAATAATACACATAATACGCTATTTGTTTTTTAAAGTCAATTAACGCTATATGAATTATCTTTGTATATTATTTACGGTTTATTTAATAATGTTGAGAATGATTATGCAATCTTATCAGCATTTCTTAAACTTATAAAAAATGCCCAAGACAAAAGCCTTGAGCATCAATAAAACCTATTTATTTTTCAACCAACAAACTCTTTCCTGTCATTGCAGCCGGTTTTTGTAATCCCATAAGCTCAATCAGTGTAGGAACTATATCACAAAGTCTTCCACCCTCTGCCAGAGTGTACTTAGGATCTGCATTTACCAGAATGAAAGGTACAGGATTTGTTGTATGAGCTGTATGCGGTTCGCCTGTCTCTTCATCAACTAAAGTCTCACAGTTTCCGTGGTCTGCACAGATAAACATCACACCGTTAACTTCCTTGATAGCCGCTACTGTCTTTCCTATACACTCATCAACTGTTTCAACAGCCTTAATAGCCGCATTTTCCACAGCTGTATGACCTACCATGTCAGGGTTTGCAAAGTTAATTATAATAACATCATACTTACCGCTCTTTATAGCATCTACAAGCTTATCACATACCTCATATGCGCTCATCTGCGGCTTCAAATCGTATGTGGCAACATCCTTTGGCGAGTTTACAAGAATTCTGTCTTCACCCTCATTAGGCTCTTCCTTTCCTCCGTTAAAGAAGAATGTGACATGAGCATATTTCTCCGTCTCGGCAATTCTTACCTGCTTCATACCGTGCTCAGCTATGAACTCTCCGAATGTATCCTTTATCTCTTCCTTCTCAAAGGCAACAAGCTTGTTACCGATACTCTCATCATAATCTGTGAAGCATACAAATGTGGTATCAAGTCTCTTTCCTCTGTTAAAGCCGTCAAAATCGTCTACACAGAATACTCTTGTCATTTCTCTTGCTCTGTCCGGTCTGAAGTTAAAAAAGATAACCGAATCTTTATCCTTAATAGTCTTTGCACCGTCATTATCTACAGAGAAAGGTACAACAAACTCATCATTCTTACCTTCGTCGTATGACTCCTGTATACCTCCTGTAGCACTCTTTTTTAGGTTTCCGCCCTTAGTCATAATAGAATAAGCGGCTTCAACTCTATCCCATCTGTTATCTCTGTCCATTGCGTAGAAACGTCCCATTACGGAAGCTACCTTTCCAACGCCGATTTTAGCCATCTCTTTTTCAAGCTCGGCTACAAATTCCTTTCCCGATGTAGGAGGTGTATCTCTACCGTCAAGGAATGCATGAACATAAACTTCTTTTAATCCGTTTCTTTTTGCAAGCTCCAACAATCCGTAAATATGTGTATTATGGCTGTGAACACCGCCGCTTGAAACAAGTCCCATCAAATGAAGTGCGCTGTTATTCTTCTTTGCATTGTCAACTGCGGCAAGAAGCGCCTTGTTCTCAAAGAAATCTCCGTCCTCTATAGCCTTTGATATTCTTGTAAGCTCCTGATATATAATTCTTCCGGCACCCATATTCATATGGCCTACTTCCGAGTTACCCATCTGACCGTCAGGAAGACCTACAAAAAGTCCGCTTGCCTGTCCTTCTACAAAAGGACACTCCTTCATAAGACTGCACAGATTAGGTGTATTTGCCTCAAACACCGCATTGTGATCATGTCCTTTTCTAAGTCCTAAACCGTCCATTATACATAATACTACAGGTCTTTTTTCCATATATACCTCGTTTTCTATCAAACAGTTTATAGCTGTTTGAATAAATGCTATTAGTCAGCAGCCCGGCACCATACCGAAACTGCGTATTATTTTCAAATTCGATTTGATTTTACATTAATTCCAAAACATAATCAAGATAAAAAAATAACAAAGCTTACTAAAAATAAAATCCGTGTCCTAATTCGGGTAACAAACTTTACCGTTACCTAAACTATAACACAGATTTTAATTAATGTCCCATTTTACCTATCAGATAAAATATAAAAAATGCCAATATATCAATGCACACAATAGTTGCACCTACAGGTGAACCGCCAAGTATTGAAATGAAAAGTCCGAGAGCGGTACAAACCACTGAAAATATAGCCGAGGATACGGTCACTGAGAGGAAACTCTTAAACACACACATGGATGCCAATGCAGGGAATACCACAAGTGCCGAAATAAGGAGTGACCCGACTAAATTCATAGCCAATACTACAATTATTGCAATGATTATTGCTATCAAAAGATTATATTTTTGTGTGTCTATACCTGTAGCACTTGCAAAATTCTCATCAAATGTTACTGCAAAAATTTTATTATAAAACAGTACAAATGCAGATATTACAAATATTGACAGTATAACACAAAGAATCACTTTTTCCTTTGTTAAAGTAAGTATTGAAGTGGATCCGAACAGGGTGGTACATACATCTCCGGCAAGATTTGATCCGCTTGAAAACACATTCATAACAAGATATCCGAAAGCCATCGCCCCGACAGACATCATCGTTATCGACGCATCTCCCTTTATCTTTCCGTTACTTCCGCCCTTTAAAAGCAGAATTGCGGCAATTATGGTCACAGGTAATACAAGCACCATATTGTCTGTAAGGTTAAATACCGTAGATACCGCAACTGCACCGAATGCCACATGTGAAAGTCCGTCTCCAATAAATGAAAATCGTTTCAATACCAGAATAACACCAAGCAGTGAAGAACACAGTGCTATAAGTATGCCTACTACTATTGCATACCTTACAAAAGGATAGCTTAAATATATATGTATGTCTTTCATGCCATCCCCCTGCTCTTTTTATATTCCGGAGTCGTACCGAAAAATATATGTTCTCCAATATATAAAACCTTGGTAGCATATTCAAGTGCCACTTTTATATCATGAGATATCATAATAATGGTCATATTGCTTTTATTCAGCTCATTGATAATATCATACATATTTTGACTTGCCTCAGGATCAAGACCTGTAACAGGCTCATCAAGTATCATAAGTCTTTGTCCCGCCATCAACGCTCTGGCTAAAAGCACCCTTTGTTGCTGACCGCCGGAGAGTTCACTGAAGCTTCTTGTCATAAGATCCAAAAGTCCCAGTTTTTCTATCTTCTCCTTTGCAGTCTGCTTTTCTTCTTTTTTATAAAATGGTCTGATTCCCACCTTAGACTGACATCCTGACAGCACAATTTCAAAAACCGATGCCGGAAAGTCTTTTAATAATTGTTGCTGCTGTGATAAATATCCTATCTCCGTAGGCAACAAATTTTCATTATATATAACCTCTCCTGAGATCGGTTTTATAAGTTTTAAAAGCGTCTTTATAAGTGTAGACTTTCCCACACCGTTTTCCCCAATTACGCATAGATAATCTCCGTCCGAAACTTCAAAATTAAGATTATCCACTATGGCTTTTCCGTCATATCCAAGTGACAATTTTTCACATTTTATCATAAATCTCCAGTCTATAATACCTCTTTAAGCACTTCCAAATTCTTCTTCATTATATCCAGATAGCTTGCATTATCACTGCTCTTTGTAGACTGCATAGAGTCAAGCACCAAAACCTTGGCATTTTTATCTTTGGTATTGTCAACTATTGTTTTTGCCAAATCTCCTTTTGAACCGTCAATTATAAAAATATCCGACATATTAAGCTCGTCCATCTTATTTGCCAAAAACTTTACAGTCTCAAAAGATGCTTCACTTCCCGCATCACAGCCCTTAAATGCTGCATAATACTTTATTCCGTATTCATTTACCAGATATCTGAACGGGAATCTGTCTCCGACTATTATAGTTTTGTTTTGAATGCTTGAAAGTGTATCCTTATACTCTTTATCAAGTTCATCAAGCTTAGCTAAATAGTCATTTGCGTTTTTCTCATATTCAGCCTTATTGTCAGGGTCAATTTCAGCCAACTTTGCTTCTATAGCACTTACTATAGTTTCAGCATTCTTAATTGAAAGCCATACATGCTCATCTATCTCTTCCTCGCCTTCTTCATGCTCGCCCTCTTCATTTGTATGTTCTTCGCCCTCATGGTCATGCTCTTCTTCATCCTGCATACCCTCTACAAGTTCCTCTGCTAATGCAGCTTCACCGATACTGTCTACCATATTGATATAATTCAAATTAGGATTCTCTTTTATAATATCCTCAGCCCAATCGTCAGACTCTCCGCCTACATATACAAACAAATCACTGTCTGTAATTTTTGCGATATCTGCCGCAGATGCCTGATAGCTGTGTAAATCCACACCCTTATCTATAAGGAAGGAAATCTCTACATTCTTATTATCGCCTACTATCTGTTTTACCCAGTCATAGGCAGGGAAAATAGTAGTAACAATACTCAGCTTCTTAGTTTCCTCACTGTTACTTTCAGCTGCACTGCTGCTTTCCGTTACACTGCTGCCGCTCTCAGCCTCACTGCTGCCGGTACTTTCCTTTTTTGCACAGCCCAAAACCATCATAATAGCCACAAGGACACTTAGTCCTATTCCAATATACTTCTTCATAGTCTCCCTCTATTCTCTACATTCATTACAAGTTCCATAAAAAACTGTTCTGGCATGATCTATAGAAAAGCCGTGTTCTTCTCTTAAGTGTTCGCCAATTAAAGATAATTCAGTACACTCCAAATGGATAAGCTTTCCGCATTTTTCGCATTTACAATGAAAACATACCGGATGAACGTCTTCACCCTCTACATATTCAAAACAGGCACTGTCTCCTGTTTCCAACATATATTTATGTACTGTTCCGTCACTTACCATTCTGTCCAAATGCCTGTAAACAGTGGCTTTCCCGATATTCTTTCCCTGCTGTTTGAAAAAGAGAATAATATCATTCACAGTGACATGCTTATTCTCATTGTTTTTCAGGAAATCCTCTATTTCAAGCAATTGTCTTGTTTTGTACTGAGCTTTCTTCAAACCACACCTCCAATTTGATTACTGAGATTTAATCTCAATTTGAAACTCGATATCATATTACAACTTTTTATTTCATTTTTCAAGCAAATTTGATACCGAGTTTTAATTTTTTTATTAAAAAAACACATCAACAATCTGAAAGAAATCAGATGTTGATGTGTTCATTTATACTATAAACTTTTTTTAAAAATCTACTTCCGTATCATAGTAGCAGCATTTTAAGAGCTTCTCCATCTCCTCAACACTTGGCTGTCTCGGGTTTGATCCTGTACATGCATCGGCAACGGCATTTACAGCTATATCATGAAGTCTCTCCAGGAAAATATTCTCAGGTACGAATCCGTTCTCTGTAGGATATGAGTCTGCACCGTAATTCTTGATACAATGTGGAATATTTAAAGCATCATTTAAACCTCTAAGATACTTGATAAGCTCTTTTATCTTCTCATCTTCGCTATTGCCCGGCAATCCGAGTACATCCGCTATCTTGGCATATCTCTTTGCAGCTTCCTTGTCCTTTGCATTGAAAGCGATAACCTTTGGAAGGTACATAGCATTTGCGGCACCGTGAATAATATGAGCGCCCAAATCTCCAAATACGGCACCTGTCTTATGTGCCATTGAATGTACTATTCCAAGCAAAGCATTTGAGAATGCCATACCTGCAAGGCACTGTGCATTGTGCATTGCATCTCTGGCCGTCTTATCTTCATTGTATGACTTTACAATGTACTTGTCTATCATTTCTATTGAATGAAGTGCAAGCGGATCTGTAAAATCACAGTTGGCTGTAGATACATATGCCTCTATAGCATGTGTCATAGCGTCCATACCTGTATGGGCAACAAGCTTCTTAGGCATTGTCTGTGCAAGTGCAGGGTCTACAATTGCAACATCAGGTGTAATCTCAAAGTCTGCTATAGGATATTTGATACCCTTTTCATAGTCTGTGATAATTGAAAAAGCTGTTACTTCCGTAGCTGTACCCGATGTAGAAGAAATAGCACAGAATTTTGCTTTTTTTCTAAGTGTAGGAATACCGAATACCTTACACATATCCTCAAAAGTACAATCAGGATACTCATACTTGATCCACATTGCCTTAGCGGCATCAATAGGTGATCCGCCACCGATAGCAACTATCCAG
>ERZ773027.1723-NODE-1723-length-11312-cov-13.320068_pt1 | contig 11312 bp, 10 predicted proteins | sample MGYA00511032_ERZ773027 | MGnify/ENA primary metagenome ERZ773027 (study PRJEB29015, sample SAMEA2738138) | human oral metagenome | biome: human oral; feature: human-associated habitat; material: saliva | place: China | collected 2190 ... | reverse complement strand
GGCAGAATCGCTGTTGGCTTGAGTTTTTTTATTCAAAAAAATTTTTTCAAACTTTCTTGTTGACATTTGTAAATCACAGGTGTAAACTAACAATGTAAATTACAAATGTAAACGAAAGCGGTGAAAGTAATGAGCAAACAAAAAGAGTACATTATTGAAGGAATGAGTTGTGCTTCATGTGCCATGACGATCGAGAATGCCGTCAGCAAAATTCCAGGCGTTGATAAAGCCAGCGTCAACTTGGCAACCGAGATCATGACTGTTGAAGCAAACGATAGCGTGACCCCTGAAGACATCGCCAAAGTGGTCGATGGTGTGGGATATAGCGCTCGTCCTCGTGGCAAATCAGTGGAAGAAGAACTCGAAGAAAAGAACGAAAAGAAAGAAGCGCACTTAAGAGAAATGAAGCGAAACCTAACCATTTCAGCGATTTTCACCGTGCCACTTCTCTTTATCGCAATGGCCGATATGGTTGGAATTCCAATGCCAGCCTTTCTAAGCCCAATGCAAAGCCCTGTGAGCTACGCGTTGATTCAATTGGCGCTAGTTCTCCCAATTATCTGGCTTGGACGTCGTTTCTTCGTGGATGGATTTAAGGCCTTGTCTAAAGGACATCCGAACATGGACAGCTTAGTCGCACTTGGAACAAGCGCTGCGTTCCTTTATAGCCTTTACGGAACGTACCACGTATTAGAAGGCCATGCGCATTTTGCGATGAACCTTTACTACGAATCAGCCGGCGTTATTTTAACCTTAATCACACTTGGAAAATACTTCGAAGACGTGTCAAAAGGGAAAACATCCATGGCGATTCAAACGCTCGTAGGACTTGCTCCTAAAATGGCGACGGTTTTACGCGACGGACAAGAAGTAGAAGTTCCTGTAGAAGAAGTGCAAGTGGGCGACCTCATTCGTGTCAAACCGGGTGAAAAAGTTCCAGTCGATGGCGTCGTGACAGAAGGAAACTCAACCGTTGACGAATCGATGTTAACAGGGGAAAGTATTCCAGTATCGAAATCAGTTGGCGATGAAGTGATTGGGGCAAGTTTAAACAAGACAGGTTCTTTCATTCTAAAAGCAACAAAAATCGGGAAAGACACAGCCCTTTCTCAAATTATTCAGTTAGTCGAACAAGCACAAGGATCCAAAGCACCGATTGCCAAACTGGCCGACAAGGTTTCTGGAGTATTCGTTCCAATCGTAATCGTCTTGGCTCTTGTTTCTGGACTTGCTTGGTATTTCCTTGGACAAGAATCATGGGTATTTGCCCTCACGATTACCATCTCAGTGCTCGTTATCGCCTGCCCATGTGCGTTAGGGCTTGCGACACCAACTGCTATCATGGTTGGGACTGGTAAAGGGGCCGAAAACGGAATCCTTCTTAAGAGTGGGGAAGCGTTGGAAGAAGCCAACCACGTGAATATGGTTGTTTTCGACAAAACAGGAACTATTACAAACGGAACTCCTGTTGTCACAGATGTAGTCACTGCCGACAATACCGATGCAGATGCTCTTGTTCGCCTAGCTGCGAGCCTTGAAGTAGCGTCAGAACACCCTCTTGGCGAAGCGATTGTTGCCAAAGCCAAAGAACAAGGGGCCGCATTTGATGAAGTGACGAACTTCGAAGCCATCCCTGGTTTCGGGATTAAAGGCCACGTTGGTGAAACACTCGTCTTCCTTGGGAATGAAAAATGGATGCGCGAAAATGGTCTTGTCGATGATGCGATGAATGAAAAAGCTAACCGTTTTGCCGAACAAGGAAAAACACCGCTCTATATCGGATATAACGATGCCGTCCAAGGCTTGATTGTTGTAGCGGATACCGTCAAAGAAAGCAGCGCGCGTGCCATCCAAACCCTACATGAAATGGGCATTCAAGTAGCCATGATGACAGGGGACCACGAACGAACTGCACAAGCAATTGCTGCTGAAGTGGGGATTGACCGCGTATTTAGTGAAGTTTTACCGCAAGATAAGGCGAATTATGTCTCAAAATTACAAGAAGAAGGCTATATTGTGGCGATGGTGGGAGATGGTATCAATGATGCCCCAGCTCTTGCACAAGCACAAGTCGGTATCGCAATCGGTACCGGAACAGACGTAGCCATCGAATCTGCAGACGCCGTCTTAATGAAGAGCGACTTGATGGATGTACCAGCGATGTTAAAACTCAGCCGTGCAACCATCCGTAATATTAAAGAAAATCTATTTTGGGCATTTGCCTACAACGTTATCGGAATTCCATTTGCGATGGGAGTTCTTCACCTCTTTGGCGGACCACTCCTCAACCCAATGATTGCCGGAGCCGCAATGAGCTTCAGTTCCGTATCCGTTGTCCTCAACGCCCTTAGATTAAAACGCTGGAAAGCATAACTATAAAGGAGAGATTTATGATGAAAAAAGAATATAATTTAGAAGGAATCAAATGCGCAGGATGTGCCAACACAGTGAAAGAACGTTTCTCAAACGTCCCAGGCGTAACAAACGTTGAAGTCAGCTTAGAAACAAAAGTAGCCACAGTCGAAGGAGACGCAAGCGTCGACGCATTACAAGCATCTCTTGAAGGCACAAAATACAGCATCAAAAAATAATCAACCCCAAAAAGGCCGAGCGAAAAATCGCCCGGCCTTCTTTCTATCTCTCATTCTTCCTCTGCAATCCATGGTTAGAAGAAGTAAATAAAGTAAAGCGTTGCGAAAAAACACCTAGGATTCTTATTGGCATTTTTCTACTTGGTCTAGTTTCAACTGCACCCATGGTTAGAAGATGTAATAAAGAAGAGCGTTGCTTACAACACCCAGTGTGGTTTCGAAGAACCTTGCGGATTCTATAGTAATAGTGATGGGAAGTGCATTAAAACGAGGGAGAAAGACAGAAATGACCAAAATAGAGGTGCTATTTTGGTCATTTCGTTTTCTTTCCCCCACAAAGTTGAATAGGGACGAGCGAGTTACATGTAGCGAAGCTCGTTCCATTCAACCACTGTGCTTAGGGGACGTAGGAATAAAATTCCGTACGTCCCCTTTGAGGCTTTAAAGGCGAGAGACCTTAGACTCGAGCCGGTGCCTCATCACTATTACTATGAAGATATCCGCAAGGATTTAAAGAAACCACAGCGGTCATCAGGTGTTTAAGAGCAACACTCTTAACTTATTATTTTACTTCAACACGTTCTAACCATGGAGTTGCAGTTTCACCTAAAACAACATTAAGGTCTTCGATATTCTTACGTCCTTGGTTTGCCAACCACGCACGACCAGCTTCTTCCCCTTCAGTCGCAAATACAGCTACAGCATCTTTCCATGTTGCACGACCACATAACACACCATTGAAAGTAGAACCAGCTTCTTTAGCAAAGCGTAGAGTTTCTTGGAATAATTCAGCAGAAACACCAGCACTTAAGAAGATGAATGGTAGGTCAGTGATTTCAGATTGTTCTTTGAATAAACGTAATGCTTCTTCGCGAGTGTAAACAGGTTCAACGCCTTCTTTAGTGAAGCCTTCTACGAAGTTCATGTTTACTGGAACTTCTACTTTTAATACGTCAACGTTGTAACGTGGGTCAGAGAAGACTTTCATTGCGTCGTTTACTTTATGAGGTTTCACTTTTGCGTATGCAGCTGATTTCACATCGTCGTCACTTGCTTCGTAAGAAACGATTTCTAAGAAGAATGGAATATCTTCTGCCACACATTCGCTACCAACACGTTCTACCCATGCATGTTTGATGTCGTTGATTGCTGGATCTTCGTCAATATCATAGTATAAAAGAACTTTAACAGCGTCAGCGCCTAATTCTTTAATACGTTTTGCAGACCAGATTGGAAGTAAGTCTGGTAAGCGGCCGATTTCTGTTGCATCGTAACCAGTTTTTTCGTAAGAGATTAAAAGTCCGCAGTCTTCGTGGCGTAATTTTGCAGCTGGAAGACCGTATTCAGGGTCTAAAAGGATTGAAGAAGAGAATTTTGTTAATTCTTCAGAGATTAATTCTTTGAAGCGGATGATACCTTCGTCACCTTTTACATTTGGATTTCCTGCAGCAATCATTTTTTTCAATGAACCACGTTGGTCAATCGCTAAAGCACCGATGACATGGTTTTTGTTTGAAAGTTTTACTAAGTGATCATATTTTCCTTTTGTTAATACTAATTTTGACATAATAACACTCCTTTAGTTGTTTTTATTTTATTAAGCTTCGAAATATGGCTTACCGTCTAAGTAAGTCGCTTTGAGTTGTAAATCATCGTCTAATACGATGAAGTCCGCTGCATACCCTGGGTCGATGCGTCCGCAAACGTCGTCGATACCGACTGATTTTGCAGGAACAAGGCTAGCCATTGTAATCGCTTCGTGTGGAGTCGCAATGCCCCATTTTACAACGTTTTGAACTCCTTGGATGAGTTCTAAGATACTTCCAGCAAGGCTACCGCCGTCCCTCAAGCGAGCCGTACCGTCTTTTACGATAACAGGGAATTCTCCAAGCATCGATTCGCATTCGCCCATACCACCCGCACGCATGCAGTCTGTAATAAGGGCTACATGGTCGTGACCGCAACATTTCATCACGATACTTGCGCTCACTGGGTTAACGTGGTGACCGTCGCAGATGAGTTCGTCGAATACGTTTGGCAATGTGAGTGCCGCACCGACAACACCTGGTTCGCGGTGGTGTAAGCCGCGCATTCCGTTGTATGTGTGAACGAAGATGTTTGCACCGGCTTCAACGGCGTTTTTACAATCTTCGTAAGTACCATCTGTATGTGCAAGAGCGACATAGATGTCTTTTGTTTTCGCGTGTTTGATGAAATCAACAGCACCTTCACGTTCTGGCGCAATCGCGATTTTCTTCACCCAACCGCCAGCGCGTTCTTGCCATTCATCCAAGATTTCAGATTTAGGGTCGCCCATGTATTTAGGGTTTTGCGCGCCTTTGTATTTTTCACAGAAGAATGGACCTTCTAGGAAAATCCCTCTGATTTTAGCGCCGCCAAGTGTTGTGGCGTTATCGCCAATTGTTTGGCAGACATCCGCTAATAATTCGCGAGATGCGGTTAAGGTTGTTGGTAAGTATGAAGTAACCCCGCATGAAGGAAGTCCTTCTGAAATGGTACGAAGTGCTTCTACATCGTTATCCATCACGTCAGCGCCTTTGAATCCGTGAATATGTGTATCCACAAGACCTGGGGCAATTTGATAGTTGCCGTAGTCGATAATCGTAGCGCCACTTTCTGGTTTTTCAGTTTGGAAGGCTCCGAAAGTTCCGTTATCCAAGATAGGTAAGTACCCTGGGCCTTTCACTTCGTCTTCAAAATAAAATGCTTTGGCATAAATATAAGTTGTCATAGGATCATCTCTTTTCAATAAAGTTATTTATGCTTCTAATGGGTGAATCGTTACTCCTTTAACGACACGGTTCACAGTGCCTGTTGGTGAAGGAGTGTCTGGTTTGTTTCCAACTTTGATAGAAGAAAGTAGAGAAACAGTTTGTCCAAATACTGCATATGGAAGTGCAAGGTAAGCATCCGGAACGAAACGATATTCTTTATCGAAGTTGAATGATAGACCTTCAAAGTCACTTTCTGCGTCCACTCCAACCGCAAGAACAAGGCGTGCGATTTGGTCGCCATGTAATTCGTTTAAGATATCGATGTCGTATTGACGAGTATAGTCGTCGTTAGATACGAATACGAAGGCTAGAGAAGAGCCATTTACAAATGATTTAGGACCGTGACGGAATCCCATTGAAGAATCGAAGGCTGTTGCGATTTGTCCAGCAGTCAATTCAAGAATCTTCAATTGAACTTCGCGAGCAAGGCCGCTAAGTGAACCAGAACCTAAGTAAATCACACGGTTGTAGTCTAAGTTCACGTAATGTTGAATCACGTCTTCACGTTCTAGAACGCTTGTACCCATTTGACGGATGGCTTTCACGAAGCCTTCTTTTTCTTCAAGTGAGTGTGCTTCGTCGAATACAAGAAGCGCTGTAAGAGTCATACATGTGAAGCTTCCTGTCATCGCAAAACCAGCGTCGTTAGAGCGGTCTGGCATCATTAAGAGTAAGTTGTTTGTGTCGTCTTTAGCAGCAATGGCTAATTTTCCTTCTGGCGCACAAGTAATCGTGATTTGATAGAAGTCGCGCACGATTTGTTGGCCAAGTTGCACACTGGCAAGACTTTCTGGTGAGTTCCCGCTACGTGCAAATGAAACAAGCACTGTAGGAATTTCTGCTTTGAAGTAGTCATGTGGATTACTTACAAGGTTTGTTGTTCCGACTGATTGGAAATCAAAACGGTCTTCATTTCCTGTACGTTTTAAGTAAGGAAGAATCGTATCTCCCACATATTGTGATGTACCCGCACCTGCGAAAATCACGCGAAGGCGACCTTCAGGTAAGTTGTTTAAGAAAGCAGTAATGCGTTCTAAGTTTGCTTTGTAGTAATCAAAAGCTTCTTTCCACAATTCTGGTTGTTGGCGAATTTCGCGCGTTGTAATTTCTGCAGATAACGCTTCTAATTGACTAGTTGAAAATTGAAACATAATACCCTCCAAATATTTTTTTAGTTGTTTGTGCGATAGTGTCTTACTTTGTAGAAGAATTGGTCGCTTCTGGCAACACTGATCGTATATTCGATGATGCGATTTTCAGGATTTAATGTGGTTCGCATAAACCGTAAACAAGCGCTGTGCGGATCCACATCCAAGACTTCCGCTTCTTCCGGCGTGAGAATGCTCGCTGAGAATTCTTCGTCGGCGTAGTGGATTTGCTGATGAAAATCATTCGCAAACACTTCATATAAAGATTGGCCTTCTAACTGCGTCTTCGTTAAGGTTTTGAAGACGTCGTATGGTAAGAAAGTTGTTTCTTTCATGAGTGGAATGCCATCTGCATACCGAATGCGTTTCAGACGAAAGAGCTTGTCACCAGCTTCGATTCCAACGAGTGGAGCGATAAATTCATCGGCTTCGTAACAATCCAGCGAAGTAATTTTCGTGGAAGGGACTTTGCCGAGTTCCTTCATCTGTTCCGTGAAACTGTAGCCTTCCAGCAAGTTTTGGCGTTCTTTCCATTGCGTTGAAATGAACGTGCCTTTTCCATGACGCTTATAAATATATCCAAGCGTCTCCAATTCCTTCAACGCTGTTCGAACGGTGGTGCGACTGACATTATAGACTTTTGTAATTTCGCGCTCCGAAAGCATTTTTTCGTGTGCTTTTCCCTTGGTCTTAATGAAGTCGATCAACGCTAAACTCAGTGTTGAGTAGAGTGGAGAAGGTTTGGCTACCATATCGGTTCCTCCTTTCGTAAAAAACTCTTCTACAACTGGTCACTACCAGTTAATACCATTGTAAGTTTTTTTAACGCTTTCGTCAATAGCGTTTGCCGAAAAATAGAGGGATTCTGAGGATTTTCAACTGAATTTCAGGAAATTGAATAAAAATACCAGGAGAGAACGGTTTTGTGCTTTCTCTCCTGGCGAGTGGGTTAGCCTGCTAAATGACTATTTAATACTTCTTCAAGTTGTTCAGCAGTTGTAGCACCTAATAAAGCTTCTTTGACATCAGCTTTCATGAGCATACGAGCTACGGTTGCTAATAATTTAAGGTGAGTCGTTCCTGCTTCGCCATCTGGAATTAATAAGCTGAAGATGAATGAAGTTGGTTTTCCATCCATGCTGTTCCAGTCAATTCCGTCACTAAGGCGAACGATGACGATTTTTGGAGTTGTGATGGCACTTGATTTTGCATGTGGAATCGCAAATCCGTCCATCATTCCTGTTGTTCCTTGTTGTTCACGCTCTACAAGTCCGTTGTACACGGCGTTTTCGTCTGCTGAAACACCTAGTGCTACGGCTTTTTGAGCGATGAAGTGAAACACTTCTTCTTGAGAAGTAAGATTTTCATTTAAGAAAATAGATTCTTTACTAATTAACATTTTCAACCTCCTAAGTTCTTTCTAAAAGTCGATTATTCAGAAAGTGGTTTACGAGTTGCTCCAAGAACAAGACCACCGACAACAGAACCAATCGCAATGGCTAATACCCATAAGAATGGATGAGTTACAACTGGTAATACTAAGAATCCACCGTGAGGAGCAGGTACTTGTACGCCGAATAAGTAAGTTAAGATTGCAGCGATTGAAGAACCTAACATCATTGAAGGCATTGCGCGAAGTGGATCTTTGGCAACGAAAGGAATAGCCCCTTCAGTAATGTGAGTTGAACCTAAGATGAAGTTAACTAAACCAGCATTACGTTCGTTTGTATCGAAACGGTTTTTGAATAATAATACGGCAACAGTTGTGATAAGTGGAGGAGCGATACATGCTGCAGAAACCCCAGCCATGAATGCTGTATTTCCTTCACCAAGAAGAACTGTACCTGTAACATATGCAGCTTTGTTTACTGGACCACCCATATCAAAGGCACACATACATCCGATTACAAGACCTAAAAGAACTGGGTTTGAATCTTGGAATCCTTTTAAGAAGTCCATTAATGATTGGTTGATACCAGCCATTGGACTAACAATGACACTCATAAATAAACCAGTAATGAATACGCCTAATAAAGGATATAAGAAAATAGCTTTAAGACCATCTAATGTTTTTGGAAGTCCTTTGAATAATTTTTCTAAAAGAACGACTAAGTAACCTGCGAAGAAACCACCGACGATACCGCCAAGGAATCCTGCGCCGCCATTACTTGCCATTAAACCTGCGACAAAACCGCTCACTAATGCTGGACGGTTCCCAATACTTTGTGCAATGTAAGCTGCTAGAACTGGAGTCATTAAGCCCATTGCTAAACCACCAATTTCTTTTAATTGAGCAGAAAAGGCATTGTATGTTTCGTGGTTTGGATCGAATGAGTAAATTCCGAATACGGCAAATGAAATCGCGATTAGAACCCCACCACCAACAACGAATGGAAGCATGTGAGATACACCGTTCATCAAGTGTTTGTAGATTTCACGACCGATAGAGCTCTTACCAACATTAGAAGATTGTGGAGCTTCTGAAGCTTCAACAGCTGCATCGTCAGAGTGGTATTTCACAACACCTTCTCCGCGGAGAGCTTGTGCTACTAATTCGTCGGCATTTTTAATTCCTTGTCCAACTGAAACGTCGATAATCTTTTTGTTTACGAAACGTTGTGGTTGAACGTCCTTGTCAGCAGCGATGATGACTGCTTTTGCATTTGCGATTTCTTCTGGAGTCAATTCGTTTTCGACACCGATTTGTCCGTGTGTTTCGACTTTAATCGTTACTCCTGCTTTTTTAGCGGCTTGCTCGAGCGCTTCTTGTGCCATATAAGTGTGCGCAATTCCTGTCGGACACCCAGTGGCAGCGATAATATCATATTTTGTCATTGTATTTCCTCCTTTATTTTCCCGAGTTAGGATACTCGTTTGATTTGTTGCATTAATGTAGGAACGTCCTTGAAGTCTGTCAAACCAGGTCTAAACGCGGTTGAGCTTCCCGCTGCGACGGCTTTGATCAGTGCTTCTTCATCGGATAAACCTTGTAACTTGCTTCCCACAAAGGTTGCAAGAAGTGTATCTCCTGCACAGGCAGTATTGACAACTTCACCATCTGGGGCTGTAACATGAATCGTTTCGTCTGGTGTGAAGAGAATAGCTCCCTTGTCTCCTAAAGAAACGATGACGTTTTGAGCACCTTGCTCGAGGAGTTTACGACCGCAGTCCTTAATTTCCTCAGGGCTAATGTCCTTCAATCCAAACCATTCGGCTAATTCTTCGTCGTTTGGTTTGATGAGATATGGTTTGTAACCCAATAGTTCCGGTACAAAATGAGCGGAAGTGTCGAGAATAAATTTAAAGCCACGTTCATCGGATGCTTTTGCGATTTTCTCGTAAGTGGCATGCGTGATGCCTTCAGGATGACTTCCAGAAACAAACAAAATATCGTCGGCGTTCATGTTTTCCACGATGGCTAGAAGGGAAGCTTCTTGCTCGGGTGTAACACTTGGGCCTTGGTTAACGAGTTTGAATTCTTCGTTTGTGGCCACAACTTGCGTGAACACATTGATACGAGTAATTCCGTCCACCGTAACGAATTGTGTTTGGATACCTGCCTTTTGCAGTTCTTCCTCGATAAATTGGCCAGTAAAACCTGCTTTAAAACCAGTGGCGGTGCTATCAATTCCGAGTTCTTTTAAGATGAAGCTGACGTTTACGCCTTTTCCATTTGGCATGTAAACAGCCTCGTCGGTTCGGTTCACTTCAGACGGTAGCATTTGCGCGGTTTTAATGAACAAATCGATGGCTAAATTCATCGTACACGTATAAATCATCATTTCACCTCCAAGCTTTTTTTGCTATACTTATTATTACATATGACACACTGTAAATGTTTCCCAAAATGAGGTTAACATTTGTAAATCTTTACAGAATGGAGAGTTCGCATGTTCAATACACAAGGTCTAACAAATACGGAGAAATATCTACTTGCTTATATCGAACAGCATCTGGATGAAATCCCGTCCATCTCGATTGTGAAGTTGAGTGAAGATGCGAATGTATCCACTGCATCGATTGTGCGTACAATGAAGAAATTAGGCTATGACGGATTCACCAGCTTTAAACATGATTTGAAGAAACAATATCGTTTTACAAACGAAGAGTTATCAACCTTCAAGAGTTTGGAGGCTGTCGACCAAAAGATTCAAGCCGTTGTTGTGAAAAACGAGCAGGAAGTGCGTCGGACGATTGAACAGCTGGACAGTAAAACGATTGAGGATGCCGTTCAAGCGATTTTTGGGGCCCAACGAGTGTATTTATTTTCGCGTGGCCTCAGTGAAATGATTGCAACCGAGATGGAAATCAAACTCCATCTATTGGAACGCACCTGCGAACAGTATGTGGATCCAAATATTATCCGCACCATCAGTCACCGTTTAAATGCCCAAGATGTGGCGATTATTATTTCATTGAATGGACATACCGAAGAATTGGTGGAGGCAGCGCGTGTCTGCCAACAAAATGAAGTGCCGGTTATTTTATTGACCGCAAACGGAGCGAGTCCTCTGGCAAAACTCAGTGATATCACGTTTGTTGGGTATAAATCAGAGAGTTCGTATTTCCCAGATTATGAAGTTCGTTCGCGTTTACCGCTGCAAGTCATCAGCCGAATCTTACTCGATGCATACGCAATCCGAGTTGCCGGCCAAAAATAATTTACATTAAAGGCGGATACTGATACGATAGTAAAGCAAAGAAAGGATGGCCGACATGGAAGGAAATAAAGTACAAAATTATAAGAGTTGTTTTGATATTATTGGTCCGATTATGGT
>ERZ773027.1720-NODE-1720-length-11325-cov-19.916060_pt1 | contig 11325 bp, 9 predicted proteins | sample MGYA00511032_ERZ773027 | MGnify/ENA primary metagenome ERZ773027 (study PRJEB29015, sample SAMEA2738138) | human oral metagenome | biome: human oral; feature: human-associated habitat; material: saliva | place: China | collected 2190 ... | reverse complement strand
TTCAATGGGTATCATCTCAGCCTAAAGCACCCCAAATGTCTTTATTATTTAATTACTGCACCAGTATAGCAAAAAATGAAAGCCCTAGCAAGATATTTGACTGAAAAATATATTTATATAGATTTCAATGGTGATTTATTCTTCCTATAGACGAAGAAAAACCTCCACATCAAGTGGAGGCAAGCTGTTTTATCAATACAATTTTAAGTCACGAGGGTCAACTGGGAAGGTTGGGTTGTATGGGTTGTGACGGAGTTTGAAGTGTTTGACATCTTCAATGGTCTGAGTTCCAGACAATTGCATGACTGTCTTCAATTCTGCATTCAAGTGTTCAAAGACTTGACGCACACCGACACTACCACCAAGGGCCAAGCCATAGATAACAGGGCGGCCAATAGCTACCAAGTCTGCTCCTGAAGCCAAGGCTTTAAAGACGTGTTGACCACGACGAATACCTGAGTCAAAGACGATTGGCACACGTTTGTCAACTGCTTCTGCTACTTCTTGAAGTGAGTCAAAGGCAGCTGGTCCACCGTCGATTTGGCGGCCACCGTGGTTGGTTACCCAGATACCAGAGGCACCTGCAGCAAGCGAACGTTCAACGTCCTCACGGCATTGTGGTCCCTTGACATAAACAGGAAGTCCTGAGTATTCAGCGATAAATTCTACATCACGTGGAGACAAGCGTTGTTTAGCTGATTTGTAAACAAAGTCCATTGATTTACCAGCACCTTCTGGTAGATATTCCTCAACAATCGGCATGCCAACTGGGAAGACAAAACCATTACGCTTGTCCACCTCACGATTGCCCCCTACAGTAGCATCTGCTGTCAAGACAATCGCTTTATAACCTTCAGCCTTCACACGGTCCATGATATGGCGGTTGATACCGTCATCCTTACTAAAGTAAAATTGGAACCAGTGAGGTGTCCCTTGAAGGGCTTCTGTAATTTCTGGAAGATCGACAGTAGAGTAAGAGCTAGTTGTATAAAGCGAACCAAACTCATGCACACCACGCGCAGTCGCCACTTCACCCTGTTCATTTGCCAATTTATGAGCCGCAACAGGCGCCATAATGATTGGTGAAGACAATTTTTCACCTGCAAATTCAATCTCTGTACTTGGATTTTCAACATCACAAAGCGTATGAGGAACGATGAGTTTGTGGTTAAAGGCACGGATATTCTCTCTTAAAGTGAAAGTATCTTCCGCCCCACTAGCGATATAGCCAAATGCTGCTTTAGGAATAACTTGTTGCGCCATTGGCTCCAAATCATAGGTATTGATGAAATCTACATGACCTTCTGCATTGCTTGTTTTGTATGACATAAAATGCCCTCCTTAATAAGTAAGCGTTTACTTTGTATATTACAAAAATATCTTAACTCTTTTTTCAAAATTTTTCAAATATTTTGTTTGAAAATTTCAGAAATTCTAGGACTATGATAAAAAATCCCTATAACAGCAATAAAAAATACATATTATTCAAAGGAGATTTTAAGTGCTACAATAACTGTATTATTTCTAGATGGGAGGTTCTATTTTTGGATTGGTCCATTGTTGAACAATATCTACCACTATATCAAAAGGCATTCTTTCTAACCTTGCATATTGCAGTTTGGGGAATTTTGGGATCCTTTCTGCTCGGTTTAATCGTTAGTATCATCCGACATTATCGAATCCCTGTTCTGGCGCAAGTAGCGACAGCCTACATTGAATTGTCACGTAATACGCCCCTTTTGATTCAACTCTTCTTTCTCTACTTCGGTCTTCCCCGAATCGGGATTGTCCTATCTTCAGAAGTCTGTGCCACTTTAGGACTGGTCTTTTTAGGAGGCTCCTATATGGCAGAATCTTTCCGAAGTGGGCTGGAATCCGTCAGTCAAACCCAGCAGGAGATTGGATTAGCAATCGGTCTGACACCTCTACAGGTCTTTCGCTATGTGGTTCTTCCGCAAGCAACAGCGGTGGCCCTACCGTCTTTTAGTGCCAATGTCATTTTCCTCATCAAGGAAACCTCTGTTTTCTCAGCAGTAGCTTTGGCCGACCTCATGTACGTCGCCAAGGACTTGATTGGGCTCTACTATGAGACAGACATTGCGCTAACTATGTTGGTAGTTGCTTATCTGATGATGCTGCTACCCATCTCACTGGTCTTTAGCTGGATAGAAAGGAGGCTCCGCCATGCAGGATTCGGGAATCCAAGTACTCTTTCAGGGAAATAATCTCCTGAGAATCTTACAGGGATTGGGCGTTACGATTGGGATATCCATCCTGTCTGTCCTCTTATCCATGATGTTCGGAACAGTCATGGGAATCATCATGACCTCCCATTCTAGAATCATACGATTTTTAACACGATTGTATCTGGAATTTATCCGTATCATGCCCCAGCTGGTGTTGCTCTTTATCGTTTATTTCGGTTTGGCTCGAAACTTTAATATTAATATCTCAGGTGAGACTTCAGCTATTATCGTTTTTACCCTCTGGGGAACAGCTGAAATGGGGGACTTGGTCCGTGGAGCCATCAGTTCCCTCCCTAAGCATCAGTTTGAAAGTGGACAGGCACTAGGTTTGACCAATGTTCAACTTTACTACCACATCATCATTCCACAGGTTTTGAGAAGACTGCTACCTCAGGCCATTAACCTTGTCACTCGGATGATCAAAACCACTTCCTTGGTTGTTTTGATTGGGGTTGTTGAAGTGACCAAGGTTGGACAACAAATCATCGACAGCAATCGCCTGACTATCCCAACTGCTTCTTTTTGGATTTATGGAACCATTCTAGTCTTGTATTTCGCAGTCTGCTTTCCTATTTCCAAACTATCCACACACTTAGAAAAACATTGGAGGAACTAAATGTCTGAAACTATCTTAGAAATCAAGGAACTCAAAAAATCCTTCGGAGACAATCCCATCCTCCAAGGACTATCCCTAGATATCAAAAAAGGGGAAGTTGTCGTCATCCTAGGGCCATCTGGTTGTGGAAAAAGTACCCTCCTTCGTTGCCTCAATGGCTTAGAAAGTATTCAAGGTGGAGATATTCTTCTGGACGGTCAGTCTATCGTTGAAAATAAAAAAGATTTTCACCTAGTTCGCCAAAAGATTGGCATGGTCTTTCAAAGTTATGAACTCTTTCCCCATCTGGATGTCTTACAAAACCTCATCCTAGGCCCTATCAAAGCTCAGGGAAGAGACAAGAAGGAAGTAACGGAAGAAGCTCTGCAACTACTGGAACGTGTTGGTTTACTAGACAAACAACATAGCTTTGCGCGTCAATTATCTGGTGGACAGAAGCAACGGGTTGCAATTGTCCGTGCCCTCCTCATGCATCCAGAAATCATCCTCTTTGACGAAGTGACGGCTTCGCTGGATCCAGAAATGGTGCGTGAGGTGCTGGAACTCATCAATGATTTGGCCCAAGAAGGCCGTACCATGATTTTAGTAACCCACGAAATGCAGTTTGCCCAAGCTATTGCCGATCGGATTATCTTCCTCGACCAAGGGAAAATCGCTGAAGAAGGAACGGCTCAAGCCTTCTTTACCAATCCTCAAACCAAACGAGCTCAGGAATTTTTAAACGTCTTTGACTTTAGCCAATTTGGCTCATATCTATAAAGGAGATTCTTATGAAACTATTCAAACCACTCTTAACTGTTTTGGCACTTGCCTTTGCCCTTATCTTTGTCACAGCTTGTAGCTCAGGTGGAAATGCTGGTTCATCGTCAGGTAAAACCACTGCCAAGGCTCGCACTATCGATGAAATCAAAAAAAGCGGTGAACTACGAATCGCCGTATTTGGAGATAAAAAACCGTTTGGTTACGTTGACAATGACGGTTCTTACCAAGGTTACGATATTGAACTTGGAAACCAACTGGCACAGGACCTTGGCGTGAAGGTTAAATACGTTTCAGTCGACGCTGCCAACCGCGCTGAATACTTGATTTCAAACAAGGTGGATATTACCCTTGCCAACTTTACAGTAACTGACGAACGCAAGAAACAAGTTGATTTTGCCCTTCCATACATGAAAGTTTCACTTGGAGTCGTATCACCTAAGACTGGTCTCATTACAGACGTCAAACAACTTGAAGGTAAAACCTTGATTGTTACAAAAGGAACGACCGCTGAAACTTATTTTGAGAAAAATCACCCAGAAGTAAAACTCCAAAAATACGACCAATATAGTGACTCTTACCAAGCCCTTCTTGACGGACGTGGAGATGCCTTTTCAACTGACAATACGGAAGTCCTAGCTTGGGCGCTTGAAAATAAAGGATTTGAAGTAGGAATTACTTCTCTTGGTAATCCAGATACCATTGCAGCAGCAGTTCAAAAAGGCAACCAAGAATTGCTAGACTTCATCAATAAAGATATTGAAAAATTAGGTAAGGAAAACTTCTTCCACAAGGCCTATGAAAAAACACTTCACCCAACCTACGGTGACGCTGCTAAAGCAGATGACCTTGTTGTTGAGGGCGGAAAAGTTGACTAAGTTTTAAAAAGAAAAACGGACAAGACTAGAATTCTGATAATCAGAATCTCTATCTTGTTCGTTTTTTATCTAGTCCATCATAGATGCAATCTCCATTATTGCAACAACGTTTGTTGGATTATCAGAAGTCAATGAATGATTTGCGAACCCAAGAGCAACACGGAATTGTACATTCTTGTTTGCTGGGCTATAACCATCTCCCATCATCATAGCTGCATAGTGACCTGGTGAGTGTTTCCATACAGTATAGAAGTAGTGAGCTAACGCTTTTTCATTTGTAAGACTTACAATATCCCAAACAGTTGTTGTTTCTGCTGTATTTTCAGTCATTGCATTTGTTTGTTTGTAGAATTCTGGATCATAAGCAGTTGACCAACGAGAACCATCAGGCCGTTTATGCTTACCTTCCTCCTTACCTTGGTAACGCAATGAACCGTGATCTGCCATTTCATTAGCACGAATATTGGCAACTCGAGTTAGTTCGCTATCATCTGCTGCGATGGTTGCAGGAGTCAAACCTTTACGAGTGCGTTCTTCATTAAGAAGCTCCATGAAGTGTTCATTAAGTTTACGATTATCTACAATTTGTTCAAGCTTATCAAGTTCTGCTTGAGAAAGGCGTGATACTTTCCAAACTGAGATAAGTCCCATGTCTCGAGGAAGTTCATCTCCGTCATCTGTTTCATCAACAGCTACACGGTCTTTATCAGCTTGAGAAAGATTGTCATGTAGATACTTAGCGCTACGGTGATCTTCATTGTTTGGATCCAAACCGTTTTCACCTAGACTCTTAATGTCTTTCCATGTACCATCAATGTCATAGTTATCATCAGTTGTTGGAACTACAACATCTGTTGGATCAGCGATACGTTTTTTCTTAGTACCATTATAGGTAATTGTGTCAACTGCATCCTTAGTTTCAACTAGCTCACGACTTTTAACAGTTCGTTCACCAGTTTTATTGTTTACTGAAATAATTTTGCGGTAACGCTTGAATCCGTCACGACCATTTTCAGTACGAGTTTCACCTTCGAAAAGGTTAGAATCATTTTCAGTACGAGAACCATGAGAAATTGTTTCAGTTTCTTCTTCAGTAACTTCAGACATCAATTTCTTAGTTCCATAATGAACAACTTTTTGTTTTGCTGGAACAGTGTTAATCAGTTCACGACTTACTTCCGTACGGTTTTGATTTTCATCATTGATGTACTTAACTTTATAAGTTTCCTTACCATTTACCGCATCTTCAACTCGCTCATCACCTTCAAAAAGTTCAGGATCAGCAACTCGTTTTTCACCTTCAGCAGTAATAACTTTGTCTTCGTTAGCATAAGTGTAACGTTCTTTAGTTCCAACTTCGACTACTTCATCCACTGCTGGAACAGTTTCAGTATTGATTAGCTCACTCTTAACAAGTTTGCCATCTTCATAGTAGTCTTTGTAGTTTTCGATGATTTCACCGTTTTTACCTTTAGTTTTAACAACTCGTTGATCGTTGAAAAGTTTATCGCTTTTAACTTCAACAGTATTGAAGTTTTCTCCAGCTTTGCGCTCAACTCGAGTTTTGTTTTCAGTTAAAACTTTATGTGTTCCAACTCGAACAACTTCTTTAACCGGTTTTACTTCATCACTTTTAACCACAGATGAACGACCATTTCCGTAAACAATTGTAGTTTCAGTATAAGAACCTTTTTGACCCTTAGTTTCTACTACACGTTTTCCTTCATTTAGTGTCTCATCTTTAACTTCTTCAGTTTCGTAATTTACTTCAACTGTTCGAAAAGTGCGACTTGTTTCAATGTTTTCACCAGTTCCGATTTCTACAATTTCATCAACTGCAGGAACTTCATTTTCTCGTTTTTCATCACGAGAAACTTCCGTACCATCTGGAGTGGTTACAACTGTAGTAACAAGTTCATAAGAACCATCCTTACCAGCTTGAATTACTTTTTTCTCACCTTTAGGAAGATCTGGGTTTGTATTACTTGTAACTTTATGTTCAATTTTGTGAATTTCACGAGTTACAGTTTCAATATTTTTCTTAGCAACTTTTGTTCCGACATGAACAACTCTATTTTTTGCCTCTTTTTGAGTAGATGAAACAAGAGTACGACCAGTTTCAATACCATCTTCAAGTGTTACAGTGAAAACTTCAAGTTTTTCACCATTTTGTCCGGTTTCTACCTCTTTTTCTACTCCAGCATCTAAGTTTTCATCTGGAACGTATTCTGTACCAGGAAGAATAGGAGTGCGAACCACCTCTTCTTTTGTAGTACGAACCACTTCTTTAGAAGTTTTAGTCCCAACATGGATAACTTTATCAACTGCAGGAGTTGTTTGAGTTCCTGTTGCTACACGACTAACTTCTACACCATTTTCAATGGTAATTGTGTAAGTTGTTTCTGTTTTTCCTGCAACACCTTCTTGAACAACTTGAGTTTCACCAACATTAAGATTTGCATCTGGGACATGTTGGACTCCAGGTTCAATTACAGAAGTTTCTACTTCAGTTCGAGTAGTTACAACTTTTTTAACTTCAGACTGAACTGGAATGGCTGGCTGAGTTTCTACAGCTGGTTTTCCATCTTCTGCTGGTTTAGCAGGCACTTCTGGTTTTGCTGGAGTAGCAGGTTTAATAACTTCTTCAGTTGTTTTTTCACCAACTACAGTATTAGTTTTACCAGTTTCAACTTGTTCTTTGTTTCCTGGTAAAGTTGCTTGGTTATTACCTTCAACCTTATCTTTTTTCTCTTCTAAAGTTTTTTCTTCTTTAGTTGAAGTACCAGTTGTTTGGTCTTTGTTTTCTGGAACAGTTGGAGTTGTAACTTTAGTTTCAACTTCTTTTTTCTCTTCCTTTTTATCTAAGACCTTATCTTTTTCTGGTTTAGCTTCAGGCAGTTTAGGTTGAACTTCTGGAGTGCCTTTTTCGATAATTACCAATTCTGGCAGTTTAGGCTGAACTGCTGGGATGCCTTTATCATCTTTAACTTCAACCTTTTTAGTTAGGTTATCAGATTTTTCCAATATTTTATTATCTTTATTAGCTACTTCTAATCTAGAAACTTGCTCAACTGCGTCTTCACCCTCAGTTCTTACCTGTGACTTAAGCTTTTCCTCTACCTTCGTTATTTCTGATAATTTTTCATATGATTTATCGAGAGATTTAATCGAATCTTCAGAACCAACTTTTTTAGTAGCTACAAATGCTTTAGCCAATTCCTCTTTGGCATCTACTTTAGGTAGAAAATTCTTCTCTGTTTCTTTAATAGTATCAGTTGTTGTGTATTCTTTTTCTTTTGAAGAAGAGTCTGAAACGGTAACACTTTCACATTGCCCTTGATTTTGACTCGATTGATTTTGCAACATAACTGTTCCAGCTGAAATTCCTAAAAGCGCTACAATTGCTGCTGAGATTACCCAACCTCTTCTACCTTTTTTCAAAGTCTTTTTTTCATTAGTATTTTGTCTATCCATCTTTATTTTCCTGACTTTTCACTGATTATATTTTTACATACTTACACTATCTAATATATTTTTTAGAAAAACGATAATTTCTAACAGTACCTATAATGCCTCCTAGGCTACATGTAAATAAAATTAAAATAAAAATGGAAAAGCTATCGCCAATTACTTTAATACTATATAGATAATTAAAAATTAAAAATAAAGGTAGCGAAATCGGCAGTATAGTACAGCTCACAGCAGCTCGTCTCATTTCTTTGGTCTCTCCACTCATAAACCAAGTCAAAGGTAAAAGTCTCATCCAGTTTAGATATTCTTTCTGTTGTACTTTTTCCTCAAACAAATGAGTAAATAAAGTATAAAACGGCAATGCGACATAATAAGTTGCTTTGACTAAAAAGTACATTACAGTTATAAAAATGGCAAAACCCCACCACATATCTCTAACTGTTTTATCAATATCACTTTCATATTTCGGTTTTCCAAACATCTTATTTCTCCTAATCTATTATTTCATTAAATTTGTAAATGTATTAATTGTTGTCATTTTGTTATTGTAATCAACTTTTCTTTGTAATTCTTGAAACTGATAATTTAATTGCTCTGTCCTCATCATGTCTTCATACATATTTTGCGCTTGTCCTAGGTCATAGGCTCTACCTTGATCAATTACATTAACCATATAAGCAAAAGCATCAAAATGAATATCTAACCCTGCTTGTTGCCTTGCATAAACAAATGGAATACTATTCAATTTCTCCATACAATAGTTTCTAGCTTGAGCAACTTCATCCTTATGTTTTTTTACTTGATCTGCTATTGGTTTTTCATGCTTCACTCGTTGATAAGCAAAATAAATTGGAGACCATAGCAGAACCCATGCTCCCACCCAAAGGGAATATTCAAAAGGTTTACTTAAGATTCCTAAACCAGAACTAGAAAATTCACCAAGTCTATCTATATAGGCAACTAAGAACAATGATCCTAAAATTCTGAAAATCCATCCCAAAACACTTAATTTCGGGTTGATGAGAGAAACATGTTTTCCATCTACTATATAAAAATACTTAGTCAGATCTTCTACTCTTTTAGACCAAATAGCAGCTTCAACTATTAAGTTTCTACTACGTTTAGGCTCTTCTATTGTCGAAAGATATTCTTGTAAAACAGTCTGGTATGATTGCGGATTAGCGATAGGATAATATTCATATTTTTTGCCTTCTGCAGTAATGACATCAAGTGAATGGTATGCACCATTATCAAAAACTTCAGACCAATGTTTATTTGGTAACCGCCCTTTTACATAGGCTTCCCAAATAGTCCATTCATCAAACAAATCTGACTTAGATTCATCCGAAATAATTCCTAAAAAATAATCTAACTCATTCTCCTCTTGAGAAATAATATCATTCTTATTCATCCATAAATCTCCTTTCCTTGTTATTTTATCATATTGTGGATATATACACAATATGAAGTCAGATACTTTTTTCTTATAATTAAGTAAAAGGAGTTGATGACGATAATCAGTTTTAACCCACTCTGGGCTACAATGAAGAAAAAAGAAGTTTCTCAATACAAGTTATTAAAATCCGGAGTTGATAATAAAACTCTTGACAGCCTAAAGAAAAATAAAAACATAACTTTACTAACTTTAGAAAAGCTATGTCGGATTTTAGATTGTCTTCCAAATGATATCGTTGAATTTATCGAAGAAACTCCCGATTCTAATATTCGTAACACATTTATCTAGTTCTAATATTTATTCTTATGTCATAATATCTACGTTATCTACCCTCCCTACCATTGTTCACAATATAAGCCAAGTAATACTCTTCAAACTACATCAGCTTCCATCTGCAACCTCAAAACAGTATTTTGAGCTGACTTCGTCAGTCTTATCTACAACCTCAAAGCCGTGCTTTGAGCAACTTGCGGCTAGCTTCCTAATTTGCTCTTTGATTTTCATTGAGTATCAGATCCAATAACATCACAAAAAGAAATCAGGTAATCCTAGTGACTACCTGATTTTCTATGTTTTAGGCATTTTGCCAATTTTCTTGGTCTTCTTTAAAGCGTTTTAGGAGAGCGAGTCCTTCTGGTGTGATGTAACCTTCTTCTTGGGCTAGATGAATCAATTCACTGTAGTTAGAAAGCGTCACAAGTTTGACACCTGCATCTGAGAAGTTCTTATCTGCTTTTGGCAATTGGTAGCTGAAAATCGCTACAACACCGAGAACCTCTGCTCCTTCTCGCTTGGCTGCTGCCACGGCCTCAAGAACAGAACCACCTGTTGAAATCAGGTCTTCAACCACTACCATTTTTTGCCCCTGAGCTACACGGCCTTCGATTTGATTACCTGCTCCGTGGTCTTTTGGTTTGCTACGGATGTAGGCAAATGGCAGATTCATCTTGTCAGCAATAATAGCTCCGTGTGGAATCCCTGCTGTTGCAGTTCCTGCAATGACTTCTACCTCTGGAAAGGCTTCTTTAATAGCTTCCACAAAGCCATTTTCAATTAGGGTACGAGTTTCTGGATAGGCTAGTGTCACACGATTATCAGTGTAAATCGGTGACTTGATACCAGATGCCCAAGTGAAAGGCTCCTCTGGTTTGAGGTAAACGGCTTGAATTTTCAAGAGGTGGCTAGCGATATCTTTAGCAAGTGTCATGGTATTCTCCTTTTATTTTTCTAATCTAGTTCTTTAATTCCAGTCCTGTGTCCATTCATCCTTGATGGCATGATAAGCTGCAACAGGATCCTCAGCTTGGGTAATGGGACGTCCCACCACGATATAGTCACTACCGATTTGATAGGCATCTGCTGGCGTCATGACGCGTTTTTGATCTCCTACTGCAGCACCTGCAGGACGAATGCCCGGTGTCAGACAGATAAAATCTGGATTGGTGGCCTGCTTGATGAGTTCCACTTCCTGAGCCGAGCAAACGACACCATCCAAGCCCGCTTCAGCTGTCTTCTTAGCATAATGAATCACAGACTCCTGCAGGCTGGTTTGGATATTTTGAAACTCCTGCATCTGGGCTTCTGACGTTGATGTCAGCTGCGTTACAGCGATCAATTTGGCTTGACTTCCAAGACCTTCACGCGCAGCCTTCATCATCTCTACACCTCCAGCAGCATGAACATTGGTCATATCCACACCAAGCTGAGACAGGACCTTCATAGCTGATTTGACTGTATTGGGAATGTCATGAAGTTTAAGATCAAGAAAGACGCTATGCCCCAAGCCTTTCAAGTATGACACAATCTCAGGCCCCGTTGCGTAATAAAGTTCCATCCCTACCTTTAGATAAAGGCTTTCTTCTGCTGGGAAAAGAGCTAAAAATTCCTTGACCGCCTCAA
>ERZ773027.1718-NODE-1718-length-11331-cov-25.287868_pt1 | contig 11331 bp, 7 predicted proteins | sample MGYA00511032_ERZ773027 | MGnify/ENA primary metagenome ERZ773027 (study PRJEB29015, sample SAMEA2738138) | human oral metagenome | biome: human oral; feature: human-associated habitat; material: saliva | place: China | collected 2190 ... | reverse complement strand
TTGGTAAGTCTAATGACGAATACAATCGTCGTGGCAAGTATAATTATAAGAAAATAGGAGTTGATTCTCTTGGAAACGATATCTTTATGTCGCGTATCTCTACGTTGCATGGCGACTCTGTAGTGTTAGATACTATCTATGGAGGTTTCACTCGTCAGTACGAAAGCGATAACGATGACTTTGCTTATAGCCGAAGAATGAGTCGTTTTGATGGATTTTGGGGTGGCTATTATGACCCATGGTTTGCTGGTCGCTCTTCGTTCTATGTAGGATGGGGATGGCGTTCACCTTATTATGGTGGCTGGTATGACAGATGGGATGATCCATGGTCATATGGTTATTATGGTGGCTATCCTTACTATAGCTATTATGGTGGTTATCCATATTATGGCTACTACGGCGGTTATCCATACTATTATGGTTATGCTGACTATGGTTGGTACAACCCATGGAGCAGATATTATGGCTATTATGGAGGTTATCCTTACTATGGTTATAGAAGAGGTGGCTACTATGCTTACAATGGTCATACGGGTACAGCTAATCACTGGGGTAACTCTCCAAGAGACTTTGGCTCTCAAGCAAGAAGTGGTTCCTATGACAACGGACGCTCATCTTACTCAAATCGTCGTGGCAATGTAAACCAGTATGGTAACAATGCATCTCAGAGTAATGATATGAGAAGCTACTATGATCGCTTTGCTGGCGCACGTCAGAATGGTTTTGAGAATCAGACACGCTCTTATTCTCAGCCAGAGCGCTCTACATTCTCACAGCCTTCACCAAGCTCATTTGGTGGTGCAAGAGGTGGTGGTAGCTTCGGTGGCTCATATTCTGGCGGTGGAGGCAGCAGTTCTGGTGGCTCACGCAGTGCCTTCGGTAGTCATAGATAGTATTTGGGATAATGAATGTTTAATTAATAAAGGATATTAGATATGAAGGGTAAATATATTTTCTTTGCTGTTTCGTTGTTTGCTGCTTTGTCTGCAAATGCACAGGAGACATACGAGAATGCTAAGTTAGCAGGAGAGGACTTGAATGGTACTGCACGCTATGTTGGTATGGGTGGAGCCATGGAAGCCTTGGGTGCTGATATTTCTACTATCGGTTCTAACCCAGCTGGTATCGGTTTGTTCCGTCACAGCAATGTTAGTCTCAGTGCTGGTCTTCTTATGCAATCAGATGGTAAGGAGTTCTCTAATGGTAAGAAGACTAATCTGAGTTTCGACCAGATTGGTGGTGTTTACACTACTCGTACTGGTCAGAAGTCTTTCCTTAACTTTGGTTTCAACTATCATAAGAGCAAGAACTTTGATTATATCCTTAATGCTGCAGGCTCTTTGAATGGAAGTTCACAGAATAAGCAGTCATATATTAAGGGTATGCTTGGTGATCAGAAAGTGGGTGGCTTTAATGTAGGTAAAAATAAAGATGGTCAGAATATTGGTTATGTGGACGCTAAATCATCAGATGTAGCATATACTTGGAGTCAGATTGATTACCTTTATTGGAATTCATTGATTCCTGGTAGTAATGGACTTTATAACTATGAGAAAGCTACTGGTTATACTTTAGACCGTGCGCATACTGGCTATATTGGTAACTACGACTTTGCTGTGAGTGGAAATCTCAATGACAGGGTTTATCTCGGTTTGACATTCGGTATGAAGGATGTTAATTACAAGGCATATAGTGAGTATCGTGAGAACTTAAACAATGCTGGTGGTGTACTTGTTCGTGATGAGAGAAAGGTAACGGGTTCAGGTTTTGATATCACAGCTGGTGTTATCGTTCGTCCAGTAGCTGAGTCTCCATTTAGAATTGGTGCATATGTGAAGTCTCCAACATGGTATGACTTGACGACTTCAAATGTTACTCGTCTTGTTTATGCGTCAGGCACATCAAGTCAGGAAAAAGGTGTTGCTAACTCATATGATTTCAAGATGTGGACACCTTGGAAGTTTGGTTTCTCTCTTGGTCACACTGTTGGCAACTACCTTGCCTTGGGTGCAACTTACGAGTATGAGAATTATAGTAATATTAATAGTAGAGTCAATGATGGTGGATACTATGATTATTACTATGGTCAGTACTACGAGTCATCAAGCCCTGATAAAATTATGAATAATCACACTAAGCAAGTTTTGAAGGGCGTTAGCACTTTGAAGTTGGGTGTTGAGTATAAGCCTGTAAGCAATGTTGCTTTGCGTGCGGGTTACAATTATGTAAGTGCAATGTATGTAAATGATGCGCAGAAGGATCCAGGTCTTGCTTCTTTAGGTACATCGTATGCTTCAACAACAGACTACACAAACTGGGGCGAAATTAATCGCTTCACATTAGGTGTTGGTTATCAGGTTAAGAAGTTCAATATAGACTTGGCTTATCAGTATAGTGCACAGAAAGGTTCTTTTGCTCCATTCTCTAATGTTAGAGATATTTCAATTCCTTCTGGTGCTACAACAGTATCGGAGTCTAACATTGCTTCAAACACTGATGTTAAGAATAACAGAAGTCAGTTACTCCTTACATTGGGTTATCGTTTCTAAGAAGCAACTTAGTAAATAATAAAAAAGGTAAAAGGGTTTATTCTCTTTTACCTTTTTTGTTTTTTTGTCAAAATAAATTCTCGTTAATGTTTTTGATAACGATGAATTGCACTCCAATTAAGCCTTAATTGACTTGTTAAAGATGCTCTTTAAGATGCTAACTAACGCCCTTTTGAAGGCTAAGTAAGCACCTTTTCTCGTGATACTTTGTAATATATTGATAACTAATGAGTTATAAGAATATTGAAAAATGCCTCTATTTCTTGTTTTTAAGTAGAAATATGCAAAAGTTATGTAAACATATTTCGTTGCTAATGATAGAATAATTTTAAGATAGAATATGATTATAATAAGTTGAGAGAAAACTCTAATAAACTATCGTTTGGTATCTATGGTTCCCTCTGTTATTTATATATGAGTTTTAGAGTGTTCCTATTTCTGATAGTACATCAGCCACATCTTCAGGTGTATTAAATAAGACACCTTCTTCTAACTCTTCATCTGATAGTTGATTGAGTAGTTCCTTTGCAGCTAATTCATCAAAACGAGCTTCACCTTTGCTATTTGTTTTAGCAAGTAAGGCGGTAAGTATTTCTTGTCGATATTCTTCTATAGACATAATTAATTTGACTTTTATATTTATAATAAGGTGTGAATACTGATTAAGGCTTTAGGATAAAGTGTGGATGGTTCTCATCTCCATAGTTTTTGTGATAGGTGAAACCATCATACTCGAAGGAAAGAAGGTCGTTGGGCGATGCCAGTTGGTTACGAAGTATATAACTTGTCATAGCGCCACGACAGCTCTTTGCATAGACACTAACAGCCTTCAGTCGACTCCCTTGATCAACCATAAAGAGTGGTTGAATAATACGTATCTCTTTTTGTAATCGTTTCCAATCGAATAGATGTTGGAACTCTTCTGTTGCCAAGTGTACAAGGATTCCATCGTCAGCTTTCACTGCTTCGATGAGGATATCTGTAAGATGAGGTTTCCAATAGGCAAACATATTCTTGCCTTCGGCTGAAGGTAGCTTTGCTTTACCTTCAAGACGATAGGGATGGATAAGGTCTAATGGACGTAAGAGACCATAGAGAAAGCTTGTTATCCATAGATGTTTGTCTGCATACGAGAAGTCATCTTGACTATATTCTTGCGCCTTAAGACATTTATATGCTTGTCCGTAGTAAGCGAGGATGGCAGGTAAGTAGGCTTCCTCGTTGAAGAAATCTTGATAACGTAACTTATTCTCAAGTGCAATCTTTTCATTGCATGGAATCGTTTTTGCAAGTTCTTCAACAGAAAGGTCACCTAATTCTAACGCCATCTGCCCCGCTTCTTTTTTGAAGCGAGGCAGGTGTGTTTTTGGGGTTTGTACCGTTGTAGTACTGTTCATTATCTTAGCGGATGCTAATAGAATCTGCATTTGATTGGAAACTTAATAGGTTGAGTATTAAAATTGAATTAATACAATACTGTTATTCATGAAATATGTTTGGGAGTTTGAGGAGTTATGCTATTGCAAGAAGTTACTTTTCATACAAAGATGCGTGAGCATAACTCCTCTGAACTCTTAATATTTCAATCCCATATTATAAAGGATGAAGCCGTAGATGTCAGCCTGCTCTTCCAACTGTTTAGACAAAGGCTTACCACTTCCGTGGCCTGCCTTGGTATCAATGCGAATGAGTGTTGGTGTGTTGGCAGCATTGTCAGCCTGCAGGGTAGCTGCAAACTTAAATGAGTGCGCAGGTACAACACGGTCGTCATGGTCAGCTGTTGTTATCAAAGTGGCTGGATACTTTGTGCCAGGACGGAGATTGTGGAGTGGAGAGTAAGCGTGAAGATACTCAAACATCTCCTTTGAATCTTCGCTTGTTCCATAGTCTGGAGCCCAGTTCCAACCAATCGTAAACTTATGATAGCGCAACATATCCATTACTCCTACTTGTGGAATACATACCTTAAAGAGGTCAGGACGCTGTGTCATGCAAGCTCCTATAAGCAAACCACCATTTGAACCGCCAACAATAGCGAGGTAGTCTTTACTTGTATACTTGTTTTCAATAAGCCACTCTCCAGCTGAGATGAAGTCATCAAAGACATTCTGTTTCTGCATCTTCGTACCAGCTATGTGCCAGTCCTCACCATACTCACTGCCACCTCGTAGGGATGCTTGAGCATAGATTCCACCATTTTCGATGAAAGGAATACGTACCGAAGAGAAGTAAGGGGTTAAAGGTACGTTGAAACCACCATAGGCATAGAGGAATACTGGGTTCTTACCATTGCGCTTTAAACCTTTTTTATAAGTGATAAAGAGAGGAATCTTTGTTCCGTCCTTACTTGGATAGAACACCTGTTCGCAGACATAATCAGACTCCTTGAACTTAACCTTTGGTGCAGCATACACCTTGCTGTTAGTTGTGGCGAGGTCATACTGATAGATGGTGGTTGGTACGGTGAAAGATGAGAAGGAGTAGAATACTTCCTTCCGGTCCTTTTCTCCATAGAAACTTGCACTGCCCAATGTAGGAAGTTTTATCTCAGAGAGTTGCTTTCCATCCATAGAATAAACGTAAGCGTGGCTGGAAGCATCTTTCATATAGTTCAGAATCATCTTACCATCAGCAAAGGTAACACCTTCAAGCATGTCCTTAGACTCTGGTACAAGTGTTTTCCACTCATTGAAACCAGGGTGCTTAAGGTCAGTAACCATTAGTCGATTCTTTGGTGCGCCATCGTTTGTAAGGAAGTACATCTTGTCGCCAATAGTTTCAACTAAACTATATTGCAAATCAAGATTTGATGTCATCTGAATGAATTGGCTATTAGGCTGACGGAGATCACGTACATAGACAATGTTGCCTGAGCCTGCACCGCTTTCATATAGGAACATCATGGTTTCTTCTTCATTGACACTTACAGCATAGAAGCGCATAGGATTGGCTGGATTCTGATAGAAGAGAACATCCTCAGACTGTGGAGTGCCAATCTTGTGATAGTAGATTTTCTGGATAGAATTCACATTACTAAACTCATGTCCCTTTTGTGGAGCATCGTAAGCACTGTAATAGAATCCGTCACCTTGCCATGATGCGCCAGAAAACTTTGCCCAAGTAATATGGTCATCAAGCAGTTTTCCGGTTTTGACATCCATAACATAGAACTCTTGCCAGTCGCTTCCGCTGCGAGAGATAGAGTAGGTTACATACTTACCGTTGTGTGAGAAGTAGATACCCTTCAGTGCAACGGTTCCGTCTGATGACAATTGGTTAGGGTTAAGGAAAACACGTGCGTTCTTCTCATCCCCAAGACGGTCCATGATGTAGAGTACACTTTGGTTCTGAAGACCATCATTTTTGTAGAAAAGCCACTTACCTATAGATTTGATAAAGGAAGGAGCCGATACCTTCTCATAGTTCGCCAACTCCTTCATACGATTGAAGAGTTTCGCTCGGAATGGAATACGAGAAAGATACTCTTGTGTAACCTTGTTCTCAGCAGCTACCCATTCAGCGGTAGCTTTGGAGCTGTCATTCTCTAATGGACGATAAGGATCGGCAACTTGAACACCAAAATAGGTGTCTACAGTTCCGTCCTTAGGAGCTTGTGGATACGTTAGCTTCTGTGCCATCATGCTTGTAGCAGACAATAATACTGCGGTTAGTAATACTTGTTTCTTCATATAGTAAAGATTTGAATGAATGTTCGCTGTTTGCGATTGGGTGGACTTATTAGTCAAATTAGGCTTATTGGGCTAACATGCCCAATATGCCTAATCAATGATAAAAATTACTTTAAGCTTTCTTGATACCACTCGTAGAGCTTCTCAACACCATCCTCAATTTCTACTTTGTGCGTCCAACCAAGGCTGTGCAACTTTTCAACATCAATGAGTTTACGTGGTGTACCATTTGGTTTCTCGGCATCCCAAATGATGTCTCCTTCAAAGTGAACGGTCTTCTTAACAAGTTCTGCAAGTTCTTTGATAGTAAGTTCCTTACCAGTACCAACATTGATATGACAGTTACGAATCTCTCCTAAAGATGGGATAGCACCACCACGACCCTCAGAGTTGTTGCGGTCAACAGCTCCATCAATCTTTGCACCGTAGAAAACACTTGAATATTTCTCTATGCCAATGATATCTTTGAAGTCTACATTTAATAAGATGTGAACGCTGGCATCAGCCATATCCTCACTCCAAAGGAATTCGCGTAATGGACTTCCGTCACCCCATAGGGTCACCTTATTGTCTTCAATGCCATAGAAAGCGAGTGCTTTCAAGATGCGCTCTTCTGTATTCTTGCCATCAACATTACCTTCACCAATCTCCGCACGCAGTTTATCAGTTGGATTGATAGGACGCTTATCCATATCATTACGTATAGCATCCCAGTTGTTTTCGTGAATAAGTTTGGCGAGATAAATCTTGCGCATCATAGCTGGCATCACATGAGAGTTCTCCAAATGGAAGTTATCATTAGGACCATAGAGGTTTGTTGGCATGACAGCTATGTAATTAGTACCATACTGGAGGTTATAGCTTTCACACATCTTAAGACCTGCTATCTTTGCAATAGCATACTCCTCGTTGCTATATTCCAGTGGAGAAGTTAGCAAATAATCCTCGCGCATTGGCTGTGGTGCGTTCTTTGGATAGATACATGTACTTCCAAGGAAGAGAAGTTTCTCTACCTTATGAAGGTAGCTCTGCTCAATAACATTGCATTGCATCTTCATATTCTGCATGATGAAGTCTGCACGATAGAGATAGTTTGCCATAATACCTCCAACGAAAGCAGCAGCAAGGACAACGGCATCAGGTTTCTCTTCATCAAAGAAACGCTTCACAGCCTGCTGATCTGTCAGATCTAATTCTTTATGGCTTCGTCCAATGAGATTTGTATATCCTCGTTGAAGGAGGTTATTCCATATTGCTGAGCCAACTAATCCATTGTGTCCAGCAATGTATATTTTACTATTTTTGTTCATTGCGTGTTTGTTGAATAGACGATAAAAAGTAATAATAGCTGATAGTAAGCGATTATTTGGAATCGCCAACTATCAGCATAAGCGGTAATTATCCCTCTCATAAGAGGGGGAGGGAAGGATGAAGTGTTCTTACTTAACGATACCCTTCTCCAAATACTCTTCAAGGTTTGTTCTAACCTTCTCAGCTGCACCCTCAGAAGCAACCTTAGCCATGTCGCTGTCTACCATAATGTTGACAAGCTCTTCAAAACTTGTACTGTTAGGATTCCAACCGAGTTTCGCCTTTGCCTTTGTTGGGTCTCCCCAGAGATTGACAACGTCAGTAGGACGATAGAAGTCTGGACTAACCTCAATAAGTACCTTTCCTGTAGCCTTATCAATACCCTTCTCGTCCATGTCCTCACCTTGGAATTCGAGTTCAATACCAACACGCTTAAATGCATAATAGCAGAAATCACGTACGCTATGCTGTACACCAGTAGCAATAACGAAGTCCTCTGGCTTCTCCTGCTGGAGAATCAACCACATGCACTCAACGTAATCCTTAGCATAGCCCCAGTCACGAAGAGAACCAAGATTACCCAAATAGAGTTTTTCCTGCTTGCCCTGCTTGATACGTGCAGCAGCAAGTGTAATCTTGCGAGTAACGAAAGTCTCGCCACGTCGTTCACTCTCGTGGTTGAAGAGGATACCAGAGCAACAATACATGTTGTAAGCCTCACGATACTCCTTTGTAATCCAGAAGCCATACTGCTTAGCTACAGCGTATGGGCTGTAAGGATGGAATGGGGTGTTTTCGTTTTGTGGAACTTCCTCAACCTTACCATACAACTCAGAAGTAGAAGCCTGATAGATACGACAAGTTTCTGTCATACCCAACTGGCGAACTGATTCTAAGATACGTAATACACCAACAGCATCAACGTCAGCAGTAAATTCAGGAGAATCGAAACTTACCTGTACGTGACTCTGTGCTGCAAGGTTATAAATCTCATCAGGACGCACTTTACTGATTACACCAAGGATACTCATAGAGTCGCCAAGGTCTGCATAATGCAAGTGGAAGTGTGGACGACCTTCTAAATGAGCAATACGCTCACGGAAATCTACTGATGAACGACGAATAGTACCATGTACATCATAACCTTTTTCGAGTAATAACTCTGCCAAATAGGAACCATCTTGGCCTGTAATACCCGTAATAAGTGCTTTTTTCTGCATTGTATTTCTTTTGAGTTTATAATTTTCTTAATGATAGCACAAAGATACAAATTAATATTAATAATTTATCCATTTAAGGATAAGAAACTTCATATTTATATTTAATTTATTTTCAAGTAGATATACAATGCTAATCTCTGTAAGGTCATTATTGATATGATTATTTGCAAATTATAATATTTTTGTACTGAATTTTATTTACATTCTCATTGGTATTTTACGTTGATACAAGTCATAAAAGGAGCATTTTACTTAGTTTTGTAACTCTTTTATTTTGAGAGTCTTACATGATTGCATATGAAAAGCTGCTTAGTTGGCTTCTAAAAGGGCGTTAATAGGACTCCAAAAGAGCACCTTTTGCAAGCCAAAAGGGCGTCTTTTCAATGCCAAAAGAGCATCTATAAATAAGTTGTGGTTTAAAAAATGTTTACACAAAAACTTTTGGTTAGAATCAAATCTGCTATATCATTCTAATGTGTTTGTTAAATCACTACATTTTTATGCTTACTAACCTTGATACACCTTATAATAATACGCATTCAAACTTCAACTCAAATGGAGTAATTAGAACACAGTACTCAAACTCTTACTGTAGTATTATTCCATAATATAATCTGTTTAGGCTATAATGATTGATTTGGGTTAAATAAAAAAGTCCACTCTAAAAAGAATGGACTTTTGGTTTTAACAAGTGGTTATTTGGTTTATCCTACCATGTTCTTGAGGTCTTCTTCAACAGATGTGATACCACCAAGACCGAAGTTCTCAACCAACACTTTCAGAACGTTTGGAGAAACGAAGGCTGGCAATGTAGGACCAATATGAATATTCTTAATGCCGAGGTAGAGTAGGGCAAGCAGAACGATAACTGCTTTCTGCTCATACCATGCAATATTGAACTCGATTGGAAGATCATTGATGTCGTTTGCACCAAAAATCTCTTTCAGCTTCAAGGCAACAACTGCCCATGAATAAGAGTCATTACACTGTCCTGCATCCAATACACGTGGGATTCCATTGATATCGCCAAGGTTCAACTTGTTATATTTGAACTTAGCACAGCCACTGGTTAAGATGACAGTATCCTTTGGTAACTGAGCAGCAAACTCTGTATAGTAGTCACGGCTCTTCATACGACCATCACATCCACTCATTACGACAAACTTGCGGATTGCACCACTCTTAACAGCCTCAACAACCTGATCAGCCAAAGCAAATACCTGTGCATGAGCAAATCCACCGATGATCTCACCCTGTTCGATAGCTGTTGGAGCCTTACAAGTCTTAGCAATTTCGATTACCTCAGAGAAGTCCTTGTGACCGTTCTCATCAGCAAGGATATGCTTCCAACCTGGGAAACCTGTTGCGTTTGTTGTGAATACGCGGTCCTTATAGCTTGCCTTTGGTGAAGGAGGAACAATACAGTTGGTTGTGAAGACGATAGGACCATTGAATGTTTCAAACTCTTCCTTCTGCTTCCACCATGCATTACCATAGTTTCCAACGAGGTGCTTGTACTTCTTCAACTGTGGATAATAATGAGCTGGGAGCATCTCTCCGTGGGTGTAAACATCTACGCCTGTTCCCTCTGTTTGCTCCAAAAGCTGCTCAATATCCTTCAAGTCATGACCAGAGATAAGGATACCTGGACGGCTACCTGTACCAATATTTACCTTTGTAAGTTCTGGATTACCGTATGTCTGAGTGTTAGCCTTGTCAAGTAATGCCATTGCATCAACACCGAACTTACCTGTTTCCATAACAGTAGCCAGCAATGTGTCCATGTCTGCTGCTGGGTTAGAAATGGTGGCAAGTGCCTTTTCCATGAATGCAATAATCTCTTCATTACGCTCATTGAGACGTGATGCGTGCTCATAGTAAGCTGCCATACCCTTCAAACCGAGTACTGTCAACTCCTTCAATGAACGGAGGTCTTCATTCTCTGTACGGAGAATGCCCTCACGATCCCCCTCAGCTTCATAGTCTGCTTTCTCACCACCCCAGTTTACTTCCTGGTAGTTAGGCAATGTTACATTGTTCTCTTTTGCAAGTGCGAGCAACTCACGTTTGATACGTACACCGTTGTCCACCTTATTTAATATAGCCTGATCATCAAAGTTTGCATTGGTGATAGTTGCAAAAAGTGCATCTACAATATAATCACCAACCTCCTGGTTTGTTTTAATACCTGCATTGCGAAGTGAGTCTGAAATCGTAGCTACACCTCTTACAACACCAAGTAACAAATCTTGCCAACGGCTTGTCTCAGCTTTTTTACCGCAAACACCTTGAATGGTACATCCTGTACCCTTTGCTGTTTCCTGACATTGGAAACAGAACATTTTGTTCTCTGCCATGTTTTTTGATTTATATATTATTTCTATAATGTTATTATGGCTGCAAAATTATAGATAAAAAAAAGCCAATAAGGTAACATATGTGACGGTTAAAGGTTAAAAAACAATAAATCTAACTATGCAATGTTTTTTATCTATAATATCACTTTGATGTAAAGAAGAGCGTAAAAGATAAAAATCGGAAACGCTTTGTATAAAAAGATGT
>ERZ773027.1711-NODE-1711-length-11359-cov-7.738500_pt1 | contig 11359 bp, 6 predicted proteins | sample MGYA00511032_ERZ773027 | MGnify/ENA primary metagenome ERZ773027 (study PRJEB29015, sample SAMEA2738138) | human oral metagenome | biome: human oral; feature: human-associated habitat; material: saliva | place: China | collected 2190 ... | reverse complement strand
TCACCAGTCATCTGTACAATTTCAGACGTTCTAATCTGCTCACGATACGATGGCCCTAGCCATAGTACCTTCCTATATATCTGAACTCTAAGCGCGCGTTTAACATCGACACTTGCCAGGTAGCACGCGCGAGAGTATAGACGGTCGCAAATAAACCTAACGATAAGTCCAGCCGCTACAATTCCAATAGTCATAAGAACATCGGATCTTGTAATGCTCTTTTGCCACGCTTCATCGATTAACTGAGTTACCTGCCATACTATCGCAATCTGAGCGAGCAGTGAAAGCCACTGCCATGCAATCTGATAGATTATGTATTTTCCAGAGCCCTTCAATAGCTTAATAAGCCTCATCTTAATCACGCCTAGTTCTCCTCTTTTCCTTCGCTCCTGTTATAACATGTCTTAGACACAGAAGCGGATGATATATGATAATTCGCGGTCCACTATAACGCATGACCTTCTGAATTTTATCTCTCATATCTGGCGAGTAGCAGTGAATCTTACAGTTACTGCAAAATGACTTGCTCTTCATAAAACGGCACTTTGCACTACGCTCACGTGCATACTCGATCAACTCTTGACATTCATCGCAAAGTTCTTTTCCATTCCGATTAGTATGATTTTTATGACAATAAAGCTTGATCATCTGTGAAACTAGCATTATCTCTTTTTGGCGTTTACGCTTGATTCTACTTGATTCCATGTTTCCTCAAACCTCTCATTATCATATAAAGCCGTTATAATAAATTGTAATCGCAAATTTATTATGTCTATATTATCATATTAGATACATCTAACAAATATTAGAGGTCAGTATACCTAAAAAAATCACATATATATATACTGTGTGCATAAGATTTTATAAAATAATAAGAGCACCTGCTTTTGATATACACAGAATTATAATCATATATCGTTTACAGATGCTTAAAATTATCTCATATAAATTTGTTAATATTGACTTGTTTATTTCTATCCTATAGCAAGAACAGGAAGATAAATAATATTGCATAGAGTACTACAAATGCCCATTTAATCTTTACGCAAGCAGCGATAAATTCTCTTATGAAAGCAGATGGAATATAATAACCAGCGGCTCTACACCCTAGTCCGTCTCCGTCCATCTTAATCTTTCTTGCATAAGCGCTAGTTCTATACACATGATAATTATTAGTTACAAACAAGAACTTCAGTTTATCTACTAACTCTTCTCCGATTTCTTTTGAAAACAGCAAATTCTCATATGTCGTAGTAGATTTTTCTTCGAGAAGCACACGGCTCATCGGGACTTCCGTATTGGATGCAATGTAATTTGCCATGGCTTTAGCTTCAGAGATTTTCTCATCTGGCCCCTGTCCACCACTAGCAATTATCTTAATATCAGGATTTCTAGAGTTTATATATGCATCGATTGCTTTATCGATACGCTGTTTTATAAGTGGTGTGACATATTCACCGTCACGAAGACCTGCACCATGAATGATGATAAAGTCATATATTTTTTTCTTTGGAGCTGCTATATAGATAAATGAATACAGCAGGAATGCGGCAAATGCTGCGACTATTGCAAATGTTATTAAGTACATTCAGTCCTCGCAATTCTTCACTTGTCTACTTATAAGTTGTGAAATACAATTTGCCGTCTTCATATTCAGCTAGGAAAACATCCCTATGCGATTTAATCCCACGCTTATTCAGCTCCTGAGTTAGCCACTCTTCATCCTTACCGATAACTCTCAAGATGTCATTTTGAATTTGACCATCGGTTATCAGCGGATACTTTGGATTCTCCTCGCCCTCATTCACTATAATTAAATCACCATCTTGCTCAATAACGGCTCTTTTTACCTTATTGGTAGAATAAATCTTCTTAGTCCTTAGTTTAAAGGAAATTTCGTGTGCGCTAAGTCCAACTCTCCTACAGTTATCGATATTTACTTTGCCATCTTCTATTACAATTAGTGCCTTACCATCGAGTATTTGCTTAGCCTTAACGTTATGTTGTTTAATCCATCTCAGAATTAATACCATAGCACACCAGATTAACAAAATGCCGACAAACTGAGGTATCTTAACGCTATCATTGTACATAGAACCTCCGATTATTCCACCGAGCACATAGTTTTGAACCTGGTCGCTCGCAGAGGAAGGTGCGAGATTACCTTTTCCTGTGATATTAATAATTAGAATCATCACAATGAACCCTATAAACAGTTTAAGACTTATCAGTGTAAATATATGCATATAATGTCCTTTCATAATTGCAAAATCATTTTGTTATTCTTGCTATTATATAATGCACCATCGATTATTTCTATTATCAATTTAAAGTTTATGATATCATATAAATCAAATGATTGGAGGCAAATAAATTGGATACGAAAAAATCACCTTTAAAAAGGCTACTATTTTTATTTTTACCATTTATATTTTTATTTGTATATGACATATTGGCATCTTTAGTAGCCGCTATTATAGAAAGAGGACTAACATTATTGTCAGTGAGCGATAAATTTCTGAGTTCAAGCGCGAGCTTTATGGATGCATCCATAGCTTTCGTATTATCTATTATATGCTACATATTTTATCGCATAGTTTTTACCAAAAGAGAGCCCGAAGTTCGTGTATCTAAACCAACTGGAGTAATATATGCCATAATACTTGGCTTCGGTGCAGGTGGAATATCGAGCCTTTGGTTAAACGGCATATACATTCTTGCTGATTATTCACCTTTTCTCGCAAAGCAAGTTAAAGGATTTGATTCTCTATATAGCGATATGGAGAAAGGCCCGTATATATGGCTATTCCTTGCGATTGTTGTAGTGGGACCGATAATAGAAGAAATACTTTTCCGTGGAATCATCTTCAGCAGCTTTGAAAACGCAACGAGAAGTTCATGGTTTCCTGTAATCGTAACCGGTGTTATGTTCGGTATATGGCACGGAAGCTTCATACAGGGTGTGTATACGGCAATCTTTGGCATGATCCTAGCTTACTTCATGAAGAAGTGCAGATCGCTGGTGTTTGTTGCATTTGCACACGGCATTAACAATCTGAGTGGAACATTGCCACCTTCACTCGATACTGACTTTACTAACACACTTCTAAATGTTACATCGTACGTATGCATTCTACCAACACTTGCAATCTTATATCATTTGCACCGCAAGAGTAAAAAAATCACTAATTAGTATGATACATTTAGAGATTTATTATCACTTAGACATGGTGTAAAGCAATTTAAAAATCACTTATTTATAAGAAAAAAGCGTTTGCCGAAGTTCATGGCAAACGCTTTAATTGGCTCTGCTTTAGCAGAGCCAATTAAAAGAGTGGATTTTCTAGAAATCCACTCTTTTATCAATTGGTTATAATATTTGTTAAACTAAGGTCTTACATATACTTTCTTTTTACTCCATATACGAAGCCGAGTGATGCAAGTGCACCAATTCCTAGCATCGTGAAGAATACCACGTGATTTGCATCACCAGTCTTAGGTGTGCGCTTAACCTTCTTAGGAGGATTCTTAGGGTTTGGCTTTGGCTTTTCAGCATTGGTAATAACAGTCTTGCCATCCTGATCAATCTCACCATAGGTTACTTTATAAGTACTACCATTAATGGTAATTTCACCATTTGACTCTCCAACTTCAAGAACCTTATATTCGTTATTATTCGCTGCACCGGCATCCTTTACGAGGAGATTCTCAAATCTTGTTGTCCAGTTATTAGCGGCATTTAATGTAACGACTGTCCCCAGCGGAGCTCCATTTTTGTATAGCTGGACCTTAACTTCGCTAGCTTTTTTACCTACCCAATCCTTTTTAACCTCTATGGTCATCTCCTCTGGCGCAACATTATTGGAGATTGTCTGTTTTGAGTCACCAGTAGCCTCTGTAACTGTTTCATACGCAACCTTTATCGTCTGTGTTCCAAAATTTGCTTTCGATTCATTCTGAACCCAGTTTCCATTGCTGTCCATTTCACGAACAACATAAATGAAAGGATTATTAGTATCCTGAGCATCATTCACCATGTTGAACTTTATTAAGTCAACGAAGCTATGTTTCCAGTTATTTGCATCATTAAGAACAACCTGATCAATTTGCTGATAATCAGTAGACCCGCTTTCCATCAGCTGTTTAATCTTTGCTTCGGATAGCTGGCTAGCAGTCCAGCCAGTTGTATCTATAGGATTACCATTTGCATCCTTCAGCACCACGCCGTCAATGACACTCTTAGTAACTCTGAACAAACCAACTGTTACAGATGTTACATGATCATTATTATCAGTTTCCCACTTCTTTGTGACTTCTAGTTTTATCTTGTCGTAGTTAATTGGAGATGTGCCAAAATCAACTTCGCCATTCGATCCAATTCCGCCACCACGAGGTGCTTTATTTCCTGTAACTACAACCTTTGCGGATGTTCTAGCTGCTGCCTTACCCTGATCTGACATAATAGACTTCAAACTGATGTTATCAGTTATTCCATTTAGCGTACCTCTATCAACAGGAGGGTTAACTGTATTAGGGTATCTATTGCTTCCGTTAGATGCGCCTAGGTATGAATTATCAATCTTTCCATCCTCATACCAGTGAACAAGCCAATTATCTAGTCCATTGTTAGATAGGATTAAAGTCTGTGTAGCTGGGTCATTCTTTGAGATGGATGCAACATCATCTCCAGCTGCAGTTGTATCATTATTATTTGCACCAGTACCTGCTGTGTTGTCAAAGAACGAAGCACCATTAGTAATTGCCGTCTTTGCACTTCCTGTTGGGCAAAGCCACATTCCGCCACCAAGCTTTGTAGCTGTATTTCCAGTCACCATAGTCTTACCCATCTGAAGCCTATACGGTACAGCAGCAACATATACTCCACCACCCTGCTTTCCAGCAGTATTGTTGGTGATATTAGCGCCATTTATAGTAACTTCCTGTGAAGCAACGTAGATACCACCACCTACGCCGTTCTCTGCATAAGGGTCATTATTTACCTTGTGACCAGTTAGAACCGCATGGTTACCAGTGATAGTACCGTTGTTTATCGTTACCTTAGTAGGGAAAAATCTTCTCCAAGTGCTCTCTGGGTATGAACCACGGTCGTTAGAAAGAAGATAGTCATTAATTCCTATTCCACCGCCAAATGGTGCCTTGTTTCCAGAAATAGTTCCACCTTCCATTGTAAGCTGACCCGCTCCATTAACAGCTATACCGCCACCAAGCGAGTTAGCAGTATTGTTAGAGATGGTACCCCCATTCATTGTCATCTTACCGGTCGAAAAGATATACGCTGAATTTGACCAGTTAAGGTCACGCGTACTTGCTGTACTGAAGCTTCCAACGAGCACTCCGCCAAAATCAGCACTATTGCCAGTAATGGTTCCCCCATTCATAACCATAGTTGAGCTTCCTTTGATTCCCTCAACAGTCACGGCAGCATTATTTCCAGAGCTTCCATCTGGTGTAAGAGTGTTATTAGAGATATCACCACCGTTCATAGTGAATGAAGCACCCTCTGTAACCTTGACAACAGCAACAAACTGGTTGGACATCTTGTTGTCGTGAATCGAGCCACCGTTCATAGTGAACGAAGCATTTTCCCCTCTCACTTTAACAACGCCAACAAATCCTGAATCAGATTTTACATTCTTTATCTCTCCGCTGTTCATTGTAAACTTACCAGCATTGTCGATAATAGCAGAGCTATAATTTGTACCAAGCTGATTCCCGTCTAGTTTAACATCCTGCCATGTCAAAGACCCACCATCCGCAATCTTTACAGCTATTCCAGTGTTCTTCTTAGTGAGTGTTACGGCACCCTTCAAAGTGATGTCCTTACCTGCTGGCACATTAATAGTTGTGCTTAAATCCATATCTCTAGTAAGAACAATTTCAGTAGCCCCTGTAGCATTGTTAATTGCCTGCTGAATCTCTGCAGCACTGCTCGCATTAACAGTTGCTGCGTTAGCTTCTAAACCAAACATTATGAATGCTGAAATTAAGGTTGCTAAAGTCACCAATATAGGTGTAAGAGATTTTCTAATACTCATTTCAAACCCTTTACTTTCATGAATAAAAAATAACCTATTCATAGTATGTCAAAATTCACATACTCGTTCACATATTATACACGATATTACCAAGCATTTGTGCAATTATCGAGATTTTATCATATATTATAATATCTTAATTTATTTAGATAGAAAAATGGACCTGAGCACCATGCTCAAGCCCATTTTATTAACCATTAATACCTTCTAAGGTTTAGAGAAGGTTAAAATTCGTGCAACTACTAGTGCTCCTATTAACGATCTCTTCTTCTCTTGCGAATTAGCATTAGAATTGCTGCTTCAAATGCTGCAAAGATAGCAAATCCTGCATATACATAAACCTCAAAGCTATCTCCTGTCTTAGGACCGAAAACGGATCTTCGTGGAGTCTTTCCTGCATGATTACGTGCATTATGTCCTCCTGACCTTCCTGAGTTTGCACCAGAGGTTGGTCTCGAATTCGCATCCTTAGGATTAGTTCCATTTGAAGCTTCAGCAGCATCTGAATATCCATCTCCGTCATCATCCGTATCTGTGATGTCAGGATCACCGTCGCCATCTGTATCCCTTAGCACTGTGATTTCAACAGTCTTGGTAATCTTGGAACCATCTGGATTCGTAATAACTACTGGAATTTCAAACTTACGCTTTTCTTCCGTACTACCCCAATCAGTTACATTTGGCGTGCCACTAATTGTCTTAGTTCCTGAATCATAAGTTACACCGTTTGGTAGCTTGCTTGTATCTACTGTTACTGTAGAACCAGTAGCTCCAGGTGTAATTGTGATGTTGCTGATCGCAGTCTTATCATTCACTGACTGCGTTCCATTAGTGATCGTCGTAGGTGATACTGGAACTATCACTGCAGCAGGGACAGACCCTCTATTCTTAGGGTTCGAGCCCCTCGCATTTTCCTCTACATCAGATACGCCATCGCCATCGTCGTCTGGATCAGTGATATCTGGATCGCCATCCCCGTCAGTGTCCCTTAGTACTGTGATTTCAACAGTCTTGGTAATCTTAGAGCCATCTGGATTCGTAACTACTACTGGAATCTCAAACTTGCGTTTTTCTTCTGTACTACCCCAATCAGTTACGTTTGGCGTGCCACTAATAGTCTTAGTTGTTGGGTTGTAAGTTACGCCGTTTGGTAGCTTGCTGTTGTCTACAGATACAGTTGCATTATTATTTCCAGGTGTTACTACAATATTAGTAATTGCGGTCTTATCATTCACTGACTGCGTTCCATTAGTGATCGTAGTTGGCGCCACAGGAGTTACAACAGCAGCAGGTCTAGAATTAGCATTCTTAGGGTCTGAACCTTTTGCGGTCTCTACAGTGTCTGGTACGCCATCTCCGTCATCGTCTGTATCTGTGATGTCAGGATCACCATCGCCATCTGTATCCCTTAGTACTGTAATCTCTACAGTTTTGGTGATTTTAGTTCCATCTGGATTCGAAACAACTACAGGAATCTCGAACTTACGCTTTTCTTCTGTACTACCCCAATCTGTTACATTTGGTGTACCACTAATGGTTTTAGTTCCTGGATCGTAAGTCACACCATTTGGTAGCTTACTATTATCTACTGTAACTACAGACGCTGCATTTCCAGGTGTTACTACAATATTTGTAATTGCAGTCTTATCATTAACCGTCTGTGTCCCATTTGTGATAGTAGTTGGAGCAACAGGTGTCACAACAGCCGCTGGAATAGAACTTGCACTCTTAGGATCAGAACCTTGTGTCTTTTCTGCGAGATCGGTATATCCATCACCGTCATCATCTGGGTCTGTTATATCTGGATCACCATCTCCGTCTGTATCTCTTAGAACAGTTATTTCTACGGTTCTAGTAATCGATGAACCATCTGAGTTTGTAACGACTATAGGAATTTCGTACTTGCGCTTTTCTTCATTGCTACCCCAGTTAGTCACATTAGGTGTTCCAGTGATTGAGAGAGTACCTGGATTATATGTAACTCCCGGTGGAAGTTTTGCACTATCAACATATTCAGTTGAGTCAATATCTATCGTTCCAATAGTTATATCATTAATAGCATGTCTATCAACAACAGTCTGTACTGGATTAATAATATTTAATGGATCTGCTGGAGTAATCGTACCTGCTGGTATAGAGTGACTGTTCTTTGGATCAGATCCTTTTGTCGTCTCCTCTGTATCAGAGTATCCATCTCCATCATCATCCGTATCAGTGATATCTGGATCACCATCTCCATCTGTATCTCTAAGTACAGTGATCTCTACTGTCTTTGTAATCTTAGAGCCGTCTGGATTCTTAACTACAACAGGAATTTCAAACTTACGCTTTTCTTCTGTACTGCCCCAATTTGTTACATTTGGTGTACCGCTTATTGTCTTTGTACCTGCATCATAAGTTACTCCGCTTGGTAACTTACTGTTATCAACGGTAACAGTTGCGCCAGAAGCCCCCGGTGTTACAACTATATTCGTAATTGCTGTTTTATCATTAACCGTCTGAATCGGATTTGTAACTGTAGTCTGAGCAATCGGTGTTATCATACCTGCCGGTACTGACTTTGAATTCTTTGGATCGGACCCCTTAGCTGTTTCTTCAGAATCTAGGTATCCATCTCCATCATCATCAAGATCAGTAACATCTGGTATACCATCCTTATCGGTATCCCTCTGAACTGTGATTTTGAATGTCTTTGTAGAAGTATTACCTGCGGAATCCTTAGCCTCTACCGTAACGGTAATCTCCCGAGTTTCCTCATTACCATGCCAGTCAGTAACTTTAGGTGTTCCGCTTATTTTTCCATTCGAATACTGAACTCCAGTAGGTAAATCTTTAACCGTAACAGTAGCAGTAGGATCATCAGTTGTAACAGTAATCTCTGTGATTGGCTGCCCTTCGATAACTGTCTGGTCTCCAATGTTATCAATTACTGGAGCCTTGTTATCCTTCCATACAGCAAAGACTTCTTTGGCTTCAGTAATATTCTTTAGAATATCCGAATCCGCCTCAGTAGCACCAGCCGTTGCAGCCCATCCCATAAATTTATAACCATCTCGGGTAGGCTCTTCTGGCTGAGTTGCTTTTCCGTTTACTGCTGATACAACCTTGTCTGCATTCGTACCATCTGCCCATTTTCCGCCATTTGTATCAAATGTGACTTTGATAGCACCAACATTTACCTTAGTACTCGAAACCATAGGATTCTTTCCATCCGGTGAGTAAGCTACAAGTATAACTTTATCACCGTCTGCAAAAGTTCCGGCTGGAACGTTTATACTAAATTTTCCATCTTTCAAATCAGAAAAAGGTATTGTAGTCTCTGCCTTCGCCGTCTCGTGAGTGTAATCTGTATCATCAGCGACGTATTTATAGGCTTTTACAATAACGTTACCCGCATCAGTGTTAGTAGCGGCTAGCTTCTTAGTTTCATCTGCAGGGTTATTATAAATTGTCTTTGGAACAGTTCCCTTGATTGTCTCTGCTCTATTTGCTTCGATATTTGTCGTTGTAACATTTGGCTTAACTACCAGATATGAATTAGCCTTTGTCGGATCAGTCTTATCTGTTAGGTATTCCTGACCATCAGAAACTCCATCACCGTCAGTATCAACGTTGTACTTATCAGAACCTATTTCGTCTTCTACAAAGTCGAATAGACCGTCCTTATCAGTGTCAAGAACCTCTAGGAATGCGTTAGTATACGAGTGCTGAATTCTCTTATTAGGTTTTCCACCGTCAGGCTTTCTGATTCCGTGAAAAAATGCAGGTGTGGAATCAACAAAATCAGCTGTGAGCCATGACTCGAAGTTGAGCTGCTGATTATTAGCAGTGATATAATCATTGAGAGCCTTTGCGAAATCCTGATTTGTAACGTTTGACTTCAGCTTATACTCAATTGTATATGACCTTCTCTGTCCAAGTGCTCCATAGAAAACCTGTGAATCAAGAGTATTTCTAACCTGTGTAACCTTACTCCAGTCACCGCCAACTATACTGAGTGACGGTGTGTCTTTTGTAGAAATTACACCGTTTCCGTTAGGGTCTACAGTTAGCTTAATAGGATTAGACGCTGTGATTGTACCAGTTGATGTGGAAACACCAAGTCTAACCTCATTAGTATCGATATACTTGAGCAGTTCTTTTGGAACCACCTCATTGATATATAGGACCCATCCGCTATTTGCCTGTAGGAAGTTCTGATCAGGCTTGAAAGAAACTGTCGACTTTATAACCTTGTTCTTGGCATCGTAGCTTACAAGCTTGCCGGTATTGCCACCTGAAAAATTACCATCCTTCGACTGTGTACCATCAGTTGTAAGAAGATTCAGTCCAGTTCCTAGGTAGTCATCATTACCAGCACCGGAATTGCTTGGAAGCGCAGGAACATTAGGGTTATTCTTGAGAATGAACCCATTGTCATTTCCACCCTTATCCGCTTTACCATCTGCCCTTACCCAAGTGGTTGTAAAATCAATTTTCTTTGAATCAAGCCCTAGGCTCGTAAGTGTCGCACCATTCTTGAGCTTGATAATAACGTCTCTGTTAGTAACGACACCGATTAAACCAGATTGTAAGGTTTGATTATTGATAGGCACCTTCCAAAGTGCACCATCTGCTTCTTTTTCAAACTGAACTCCGTTAACCTCAATTGACTGAATCTGCTTGTAGAAATCATCGTCAAAGAAGTTAATTAGGAATCTACCGTTATACGGTCCTTTATCTGTATCTCCCCAGCTACTAGCGAGTTTTGCCCACTTAGTAACTGTTAGATGGATACCAGAGGCATCCTCCTTGGTGAAATCAGTTCTAGCGTAGTCCAAAACTCCATCTGTCTCTCCAGCTAATGTGTAGTTGACTGAATTGTTCAGCGATCTCGGCTGACCACCTTCAGCCCTTACTGTAACTGGTGATATAAGCATGGTAAAACCAAGCATGCAAGACAGCGCTATAGACGATGCCCTTCTAGCTACTTCTCCCTGCTTCCCAGTCTTCGATGTTCGTCTTGTCTCTACATTATTGTTATCAAAAATGCCAAAACAATTCATCTTGTTCCTCCAAAAATTATCTCTAGTTAACATACTCTTGATATACTATCATAAATACGCCTTTAAATGGTATCTTTTTTAGACTAAATTAGTCTTTTATTTTAAGCAATTCAATTGTGTCAGTTTAACACGAGTGGTATTTTATCCAAAAACTTACTTTTTAGGAATTAATACTCCAATAGTCATGCCTAATATCTCACCAAGAGACATTCCCATAACCATTCCAAATCCAGATCTTTCAAACAGAATGCCTGCTAA
>ERZ773027.1710-NODE-1710-length-11364-cov-6.514281_pt1 | contig 11364 bp, 10 predicted proteins | sample MGYA00511032_ERZ773027 | MGnify/ENA primary metagenome ERZ773027 (study PRJEB29015, sample SAMEA2738138) | human oral metagenome | biome: human oral; feature: human-associated habitat; material: saliva | place: China | collected 2190 ... | reverse complement strand
AAAAATCGGTTATGATAGAAAAATTAAAGGATTATCTACCGGAAAAAAGATGGACTCATTCATTAAACGTGGCTAAGGCTGCAGTCCAATTATCAGACTTGGTGGGATGTGACTCACAGAAGGCTGAAATAGCTGGGATTTTACATGATGCAGCCAAGTATGTAAAGCTAGCAGATGTAGAATCTTATTGTGAAAAGTACAATATCCACCTAGATGATATGGAAAAGAAGAGCACGGCCCTATCACACAGTGTATTGGGGTCTTATATAGCCAGGTACGAATTTGGCATTGAAGATGAAAATATATTAAGTGCAATCAGGTATCATACAACGGCTAAGCCGGATATGAATATCTTGGAAAAAATCATATATGTAGCAGACGTAATAGAGGTCGGCAGGGACTACCCTGGTGTTGACGACCTAAGAGAGGTAGCCTTTAGTGGTGACTTAGACAGGGCAGTTCTGATGGCCCTAGAAAATGCCATTTTATCGGTGATAAGAAAAAAGGCACCACTACATTTGAGAACTATAGAAGCGAGAAACTATTACTTGGCCCAGGTCAAGGCTAAATAGGTTAAGAGATTGAGGAGAAAGATATGATAACAGTAGAAAATATGGTAAAAGTCATGTACGATGCTATAGATGACAAGCTAGGTCAGGATATAGCTATTCTGAATATAGGTAAGGTATCTAGTCTGTGTGATTACTTTGTGATAACATCAGCCTCGTCTTCAAGACAGGTAAAGGCAATAGCAGATAGTGTTGAAGATGCTATGACCGAATTAGGCATTGAGCCTAGGGGTAAGGAAGGTAGAGAGATGCAGAACTGGATCCTGCTAGACTATGGTGATGTAATGGTCCATGTATTTGATGAAGAAAACAGGGGCTTTTATAATCTAGAAAAGCTATGGAAGGATGCGCCATACCTAGATCCTGAAACACTTTAGCTATGGCTAGGATATCTAAATTTGGATAATCCTATAAAATTTAACTGATATATTATTTTTTGTTTTGATTTTATATTACATTAGGCCTAGTTGTTTATATTTTAAATATTGACAAGGTAAGGACTTTATGTTAATATAAAGCATAGGTTTTAGGCTATGAAAGAATAGCCAGGAGAAAAAAGAATACATAAATATAAGCGGAGTAGTAGGAGCTAACTATTTTCAGAGAGCCAATGGATGGTGGAAATTGGTGGTAGTAAACTTTGAACTTGCCGATGAAACTTATATACCGTAGTTGGTTTAACAACATCGAGAGTCCAAATTTATTTGGAAATTAGGGTGGTACCGCGAGAATATCATCGTCCCTAAACATTTTTGTTTAGGGGCTTTTTTGTTGTTAACCAATATTTATATTTTTGAAGGAGGAGTTATTATGAGTGTATATGATTTTAAAAGTATAGAAAAGAAGTGGCAGAAGGCCTGGGATGAAAAGGGCCAGTATAAGATGGATACTAGGGATACTTCAAAGCCAAAGTACTACTGTCTAGAAATGTTCCCATATCCATCAGGCAAGATTCACATGGGTCACGTTAGGAATTATTCAATAGGTGATGTGGTAGCAAGATACAAGAAAATGAATGGCTACAACGTTCTACACCCAATGGGTTGGGACTCTTTTGGTCTACCAGCAGAAAATGCGGCAATTAAGAATAACATACATCCACACGTATGGACTATGTCAAATATAGAGGAAATGAAGGAGCAGCTAAGCATGCTTGGTCTTAGCTATGACTGGGACAAGGAAGTAGCAACTTCAACTCCAGAATACTACAAGTGGACTCAGAAGATATTCTTAGAATTCTATAAGGCTGGTTTGGCCTACAAGAGGAAGTCATTTGTTAACTGGTGTCCATCATGTGAAACAGTTTTGGCCAACGAGCAGGTAGTTCAGGGTCAGTGTGAAAGATGCGATAGCCTAGTTGAAAAGAAGGAACTAGAGCAGTGGTACTTCAAGACTACAGAGTTTTCTGAGGAACTATTGGCAGACCTTGATAGCCTAGATGGATGGCCAGAGAAGGTTAAACTTATGCAGAAGAACTGGATAGGTAAGAGCTTTGGTGCGAATGTAACTTTCCAATTAGATGGAAGCGACCAGGAAATATCTGTATATACTACTAGACCAGACACAATATTTGGGTCTACCTTTATGGTTTTAGCTCCAGAATCTCAGTTGGCTAGAGACCTAGTAGCTGGTACAGAGTATGAGCCAGTTTTGAATGAATTCTTAGCTAAGATGCATACAATGACTCAGATAGAGAGAGAAGCCGCTGACCTAGAAAAGGAAGGTAAGTTCATAGGAAGGTATGTAATCAATCCACTAACAGGCAAGAAGATGCCTATATGGATAGCCAACTATGTCTTGGCTGACTATGGTACAGGAGCTGTAATGGGTGTTGCTGCTCATGATGATAGGGACAATGACTTTGCCAAGAAGTATGACCTAGAAATAATTCCTGTAATTGATGAAGATGACAAGATGATAAATTCAGGTCAGTTCGATGGTATGAACAAGGATGAGGCCTTTGACAAGATAATTGAAAAACTAGAGGAAATGGGTAAGGGTAACAAAAAGACTAACTTTAGGTTAAGAGACTGGCTGATTTCTAGACAGAGATACTGGGGCTGTCCTATACCTATGATCTACTGTGATGATTGTGGAATAGTACCAGTAGATGAAAAGGACCTACCAGTCCTACTTCCTACTGATGTAGAATTTACTGGTAAGGGTGAATCTCCTCTTGCAAGTTCAAAGACATTTACACAGTGCACTTGTCCTAAGTGTGGCAAGCCAGCTAGAAGAGAAGTAGATACTATGGATACATTTGTAGATTCATCATGGTACTATATGAGATATGCAGACAACAAGAATGAAGAAGCTCCATTTGATGCTGATGTAGTGAACAATTGGCTACCAGTTGATCAGTATATAGGTGGTGTAGAGCATGCTATCCTTCACCTATTATATGCTAGATGGTTCACTAAGGCCTTTAACAAGCTTGGTTGGACTAATCATGTTGAGCCATTTAAGAACCTTTTAACTCAGGGTATGGTACTGATGGATGGGTCTAAGATGTCAAAGTCAAAGGGTAACACAGTGTCACCAGTAGAATTAGTTGAAAACTATGGTGCAGATACTGCAAGGTTATTTATCTTATTTGCAGCGCCACCAGAAAGAGACCTTGAATGGTCTGAACAGGGAGTGGAGGGTTGCTTCAAGTTCCTTAACAGGGTATACAGGTTGGTTGACGAGATAGCCCCTGTAACAAAACTTGACCATGAATTTGGAAACCTAACTAAGGCTGACAAGGATATGAGGGCCAAGACTAACAATACCTTGAAGAAGGTTACAGAAGACCTTAACGATAGGTTTGGCTTCAACACTGCAATAGCAGCCCTAATGGAGTTGATTAATGACCTTTACAAGTACAAGGAGTTGGATGATAGAAATGACGCTGTTATCAAGGAAGCCATAGAGGCAGTAGTTGTAATACTTGCCCCATTTGCTCCACACCTTGGCGAAGAATTATGGTTGATGATAGGCAAGGAGGCCAGTGTATTTGATATAGCATGGCCAGAATATGACAAGTCAGCCATCCAGCTAGATGAAGTCGAAATAATCGTCCAGGTAAATGGTAAGGTTAGAAACAAGATAAATGCCCCTGTAGGCATAGACCAGGAGGCTATGAAGGACCTAGCCCTAAATGACGAAAAGATAAAGGAATTCATAGAGGACAAGGATGTAGTTAAAGTGATAGCTATACCTTCAAAGCTAGTAAATATAGTAGTAAAGTAGAGGTGGACCATGAATGAAATAAAGAAGAAAGAAACAAGGGGAGCAGCCTTATTGACTCTTACATCTATCCTTTGGGGTGTGGCCTTTATATTCCAGAGGACAGGTATGGACCACATAGGTCCCTTTGCATTCAACTTTTTTAGATGTTTACTAAGTACATCATTTCTATTATTGGTCAGTGGATTTTTTAGATATAAAAATGCAGAACACTACAGGGCTGCCAATTTTAAACCAAAGCTAGTTACAAAGAACTTACTAGTAGGAGGTACCCTAGCAGGACTTGCCCTATTTATGGGGATGAGCTTACAGCAGGTTGGTATGATGAGTACTACTGCCTCAAAGGCAGGCTTTATAACTACCATGTACATAGTGCTGGTACCCCTAATGGGAGTATTTTATGGTAAGAGACCAACACCTAAAACAGGCTTGTGTGTCCTAATAGCTGCTATCGGCTTGTATTTAATTTCTATCAAGCAAGGCTTTGTTATAGAAAAGGGAGATTTCTTTGTATTCCTTTCTGCTATATCATTTTCCTTCCAGATAGTTGTAGTAGATATATTTGCGCCTAGAGTAGATGCAATCAAGTTGAATATGACCCAGTTTATAACTTGTGGTATTCTTTCACTAATTGTAGTTTTACTGAAGGAGACAGTCACTGTAGAGGCAGTAAGGTCAGCTGGGATTGCACTTCTATATACTGGTATTGCTTCTAGTGGTATAGGCTTTACCCTACAGGTTGTAGGTCAGAAGCACCTACCACCAACTATAGCATCGCTAATAATGAGTACAGAGTCAATCTTCTCATTGATAGCGGGTATGCTAGTGTTAGGTGAGAGCATGATGGCAAGAGAGCTATTCGGCTGCCTAGTCATGGTAGTGGCCGTGGTTTTAGCCCAGGTAGACCTACCAAAGAGGAAAAAAGCGAATGTAGGTTAATCTGAATATTTCATTTTTAAATTATATTTTGTAAGAGGCTGTAGCTTGTATGGGGCCCAAAAGCTTAGACAAAAAATCTATCTTTTGGGAACTGGAATAAATCTACAGCCTTTTTTTAAAATAAAATAAAAAAATAGGATAAAAATTATTGACATTGAAATCTCTATTTAGTATACTATATGAGTAATTGCCGCACGGTAAAGGTGGCTGCACGCATAAGCAGTGCTTGGCAAAAAACTCTACTTTGTAGATACCTGACCCGGCGAGTTTGAGAACAAGGAGGTGTATTATGTACGCTATAGTTAAGACTGGAGGAAAGCAGTATAAGGTTTCTGAAGGTGATGTTCTATTCGTGGAAAAGCTAGAGGCTAACGAAGGTGATGTTGTTACTTTAGATGAAGTATTAGCAGTAAACAACGGTGAACTTAAGTTAGGTACTCCTGTAGTTGAAGGTGCATCTGTTCAGGCTAAGGTCGTAGAACAGGGCAAGGCTAAGAAAATAATCGTTTATAAGTACAAGCCAAAGAAAGACTACAGAAGAAAGAACGGTCATCGTCAGCTATATACTAAGATCGTAGTTGAAAAGATCAACGCATAGTCATCATGATTAAAGTAACATTTTATTATAATGATGAATTTAAAATTAGGGGCTTTGAATTGAAGGGTCACGCAAATTATGGCGAATTTGGATACGACATAGTATGTGCGGCTGCCACGACTAATTCAATCGGGGTTGTCAATTCACTAGAAGAGCTACAAAATGTGGGTTTTGAGGTCCAAGAGGCAGAGGAAGGTTTTATAGCCGCCTTTATAAAGGAGGAGGATATAGAAAGGTCCCAGCTCTTATTAAACCACTTAAAACGTACATTAGAGGAAATTAGTAGAGAATATCCAAAAAATATAAAAATATATGAAAAGTAGGGGGTGACTCCAGATGTTAAAAATGAATTTACAGCTTCTTGCATCTAAGAAGGGAGTTGGTTCTTCTAAGAATGGTAGAGATTCGATTTCTAAAAGACTTGGTGTTAAGAGATTTGATGGTCAGACAGTAACTGCTGGTTCTATCATTGTTAGACAGAGAGGAACTAAGATTCATCCTGGAACAAATGTTGGAAAGGGTGGAGATGATACTCTATTCGCACTTGTTGATGGAAAAGTTAAGTTCGAAAGATTAGACAAGAAGAGAAAGAAAGTAAGTATATATCCAGTAGAAATCGCTGAATAATACAGATGATGGGCTATCGAATTTTCGATAGCCCATTTTTTAAAAAGGAGGTGTAAGAATGTTTATAGACAAGGCTAGAATATTTGTCAAGGCAGGTAATGGTGGTAATGGTGCAGTGTCCTTTAGGAGGGAAAAGTACGTACCAGCAGGTGGTCCAGACGGTGGCGATGGAGGCAGGGGTGCCAATATCATTATGGTTGCTGATACAGGACTTAGGACCTTGATGGATTTTAAGTATAAAAAGAAGTATTCTGCCCAACACGGTGAAGACGGATCCAAGAAGAAGCGTGCAGGAAAAAACGGTGAAGACCTAATTTTGAGTGTACCAGAAGGAACTGTCATCAGGGATGAAAAGACAGGCCTAATTATAGCTGACCTAAAGAAGGCTGGAGACCAGGCTGTAGTAGCCAGGGGTGGCTATGGTGGTAAGGGTAACCAGCACTTTGCAAATGCGGTTAGACAGGCTCCTGCCTTCGCTAAATCAGGTACAGACGGCCAGGAAAGATGGATTACACTCGAGTTAAAGATGATAGCTGATGTAGGTTTATTGGGTTTTCCAAATGTAGGTAAGTCTACCTTCCTTTCAGTGGTTACATCTGCCAAGCCAAAGATAGCAAACTACCACTTTACTACCCTTACTCCTAACCTGGGTGTTGTGCAGACACGCCATGGAGAGTCATTTGTAATTGCTGATATACCTGGAATAATAGAAGGAGCCGCTGATGGAGTAGGACTAGGACATGACTTCTTAAGACACGTAGAAAGAACTAAGGTATTGGTTCATATAGTTGATATTTCAGGCATAGAGGGTAGGGATCCTATCGACGACTTTGAAAAGATAAATGAAGAGCTAAGACTATATAATGAAAGACTATCTACAAGGCCTCAGCTTGTAGTTGCCAACAAATCTGATTTATTATTTGATGAATCTATCTATGAAAACTTTAAGAAAACTATGGAAGAAAAGGGATATGAGGTATTCAAGATGTCAGCTGCAACCAGGGATGGTGTAGATCAGGTAATAGACAGAGTAAGCCAGCTACTTAATGAGGTTGAAGAGGTTGAACTAGTTAGTCAGGAAGAAATGTACAGGCCAGAGCTTGATGTAGATGATGAAGCAGGTCTAAAGATAGAGGTAGATGAAGATGGAATCTATGTAGTTACAGGTAAGGAATTGAGACGTATCATGTACTCAGTAAACTTTGATGATATGGAATCACTACAGTTCTTCCAAGCCCAGATGGAAGCCAAGGGAGTATTTGATATGCTAAGAGAAGCGGGCATAGAGGATGGAGATACCGTCAAGATATACGAGTTAGAGTTTGAATTCTATAACTAGGATGTTTTATGGTGAGTCTGGCATAGACCAGGCTTGAATTTAAAAAGGAGGAAGCTAAATGTTAAATGGCAAGAAGAGGGCCTACCTAAGGTCACTAGCCAATACGACTAAGCCTACTAGCCAGATAGGTAAAGAAGGCATCACACAGGACTTTCTAGACCAGCTAGAGGACCAGCTAAGAGCTAGAGAGCTAGTGAAGGTAACGATACTGGATAATGCTGGTATAGAGGCCAAGGAAGCAGCGAATGCTATATGCGCAGAAATAAGAGCTGAGTTTGTTCAGGCTATAGGTAGTAAGTTTACTATATACAAGAAGAACAACGAAAATCCTAAAATATTTTTCCCAGGACATGAACAGGCAAAGCCAAAGGACAAGAGGGAATCAAGTAGTAAGAGGATTACGAAGAAGCAGGCCACTATCAGATCAATAAAGAAAAAATAGGCATAACTAGTCTAGGGTGGTCTTAACTATTGAAAATAAAACAGATAAAGTTTTAATATCTAGATATTAAATTTATAACTTTGTTAATTTTTTATAAAAATTCAAATTTAATATTGAAATTTTAGTCCTATAGTAGTATTATCCTAACTGTAGGACTTTTTTTAAATTCCTATAAAATAGGGAGGGTGTTTGTATAATTCTCCAGGAGAAAAGAGGTAATAAGATGGAAAGAGTAACATTAGAAGATGTAAAAGAAGCTAGAGGCATAATTGAAGACGTGGTTTTGAAGACTGACCTACTTGAAAACGTTAGGTTATCTGAAAAAACAGGTGCACAGGTATTCTACAAGTGTGAAAACCTACAGAGAACAGGTTCATTTAAAATAAGGGGTGCCTGCAATAAGATAGCCCACCTTACTGATGAAGAAAAGGCTTGCGGAGTTATAGCATCAAGTGCTGGTAATCATGCCCAGGGTGTAGCTCTAGGAGCAAAAAATGCTGGTATTAAGGCTACTATATGCATGCCTGCCAATGCACCTATATCAAAGGTTGCTGCAACTAAGAGCTATGGCGCAGAAGTTGTTTTAAACGGAACAGTATATGATGATGCCTATGCCAAGGCTATAGAAATACAGGCCCAGACGGGAGCTACATTCCTACATCCTTTTGACGACAAGCATGTAATTGCAGGTCAGGGAACTATAGGTCTAGAAATATATGAACAGCTAAACGGTAATGTTGATACTGTTATAGTACCAATCGGTGGTGGCGGAATCATTGCTGGTATAGCAACTGCTCTAAAGGAAATGAACCCAGCTATAAAGGTTATAGGTGTCCAGACTTGCAATATTCCTTCAATGAAGAAGTCATATGAAAATGGTAAGATAACATCTGCCTTCAATGATATAACTATTGCTGATGGTATAGCAGTTAAGACTCCAGGTAGCTTGACATTTGACATTATATCTAAGCTTGTTGATGATGTAATAACAGTGACAGAAGAGGAAATAGCAGAAGCAATCCTATTTATGATGGAAAATCAGAAGCTAGTAAGTGAGGGAGCCGGTGCAGTCAGTACAGCAGCCCTACTATCTGAAAAGTACAAGCCAGCTGCTGGTGAAAGAGTAGTATGTGTAGTATCAGGTGGTAATGTGGATATCAACACGCTTTACAGGATTATGAGCGTTGCCCTTAAGAGACAGGGTAGAAGAATCAGCATAGTTGCAGAGCTACCAGATGTACCAGGTGCTCTAGCTACACTTGTATCAATAATAGCTAAGAATGGTGGTAATGTCCTTACAATTAATCAGGACAAGCTAGCTACTGGTAAGTATATAAAGAAGCAGACTGTTGAGGTAACTATAGAAACTGTAGACTTTGACCAGATAAATGCCATGAAGTCTGCCTTTGTTGAAAATGGTATAAAGGTAGAATTCTTATAGGATTTGCATTTAGGATAATATTGGTAAAATACTAAGACTATGGTAAAATTAACTATAGGGTGATACTTGATATCACGATTATGGTTTATAAAAGACAATAGGTTTTAAGAAATTTAGGAGGAAAAAAATGGGAGAAGTTATATTCACTGATAAGGCTCCAGCTGCAGTTGGACCATATTCACAGGCTATAAAGGTAGGAAATGTAGTATATTGTTCAGGTCAGGTACCTCTAGTACCAGAAACTGGACTACTAATTGAAGGGGATATAAAGGCTCAGGCAGGACAGGCCCTAAAGAATGTAAAGGCTGTTCTAGATGAAATAGGAGCTGATGTAACTAATGTAGTAAAGACTACAGTATTTATCCTAGATATGGAAGATTTTGGACCTGTAAATGAAGTATATGCTGACTTCTTTGGTGACCACAAGCCTGCTAGGTCTTGTGTAGCAGTTGCTGAATTACCAAAGGGTGCAAGAGTAGAAGTGGAAGTACTGGTAGTACTATAATTAAATCAGATTCCTTGTACTAATATTATATAAAGAGGGTCTGTAGCTACAGAAGTAGGTATGGACCCTCTTTTTTTCGTTTATAATTCTATGTTAGTAAATCATACATTCTGCAATCGTGGGAAATTTGAAAAATAATTTTAATTCTAAATCTGTGGACATACGGGAAAAATATCAAAAGTACAAAATCATAAAGATATAAAGAAAATTGTTCTTTGACAATTGAATGATCGGTTTGTAAGGATATGTATCTATGGGGAAGTAGGTGAGGACTTTATAAGTACGAAAAAATGGACTGTCAAGTAGAACAAAACCTTCCTATGAGATTAGGAGGTAGGAACTATATCAGGTATAAGCGACAAGAAAAAATATCTTTTTTCTAACTAAAACTATTGATAAATATAAAAAAATATGGTAAACTTATGTTAACCAAATGAGGTAGGTGATTTTTTGGATAATAAAATAGCAGAATATAGAAAACCATTGGGATTGTCTCAGCATAGGTTGGGTAAAAAAATTGGGATATCAAGAATAAGTATAAATAAAATAGAGACAGGAAAAACTGTTCCTACTTTAAAGATAGCGAATGCTATAGCAAAAAATTTAGGAGTTTGTATATATAAAATTTTTGATTTAGATGATTCGGGCAGGTATAGATGTTCAGATTGTAATTGCGCAGATAGCGAGTAAATATTATTGCTTATATGATAATAAAAGGAGTTTGTGTTATGAATAATTATATGAATCCTCAGAGGTATAAAAACGGAGATAATTTACCGTTTTTGGTGACTTAGTTTTGTGAATAAAAATGAAAATTTGCATGGAGGTAATTTAAAATGAAAAAAAATATGAATAGAATACTATCAAGTTTGTTGGCGTTTGTTGTTTGTTTTTCAATGGTTGGATATAATATTTCATATGCACAAGAAGATAAATCAATAGATTTTTCAGGAAATGTAAATATAAAGATATCAGATTATTTAAGTGAAGAAGATCTTAATTTTTTTAAAGAAATGGAGAAGATTTATCCATACTTTGATTTTGATTCTGAAGGAAATTTAATATTAACCAAGAGTATTGATGAATTAAAAGATAAATATGGATTTGATGAAGCATTTATTTCAAGATTGGATACAGTATTGAACTCTAGACTATCAAAACAAATTTCTAGAAGTATTAGTGAAACATCGATTGAAAATAATGGTTTAAATCCTGAACTTAGAAGAATTCATGTAAAGAATTGGAAAGTATATTTTACTTATAATGATGTTATGGCAACTCTGTTTGCAGCTGCTCAAGTTGGACCTGCAGCTATAACAGCAGCATTAACTGCATTAGGAAGTGCATATCCAGGAGTTGGAACTGTAATAGGTGCAGCAATTGGTTTATTTGGAGGAGGAACAATAGTTTACTGGGTATTACAAGCAGCTGCCAATAAACAAGGATTTTATATTGGAATAGATTGGAATGGTTCATTTCCGAACCCTGCAATAGGCACATGGTAAGATGGAAAATATAAGAAAAGAATATGTTTATATATTTACTGGATTATTGATTGGGACTTTTACTCAGGCAGTAAATGTAAACGATGAATGGGGAATGTATAAGATTGTTATGTATTTCTTATCTTCAGTTCTTGTTATAGTTGGTTATATTAGAGTTTTATTATCTGAAAA
>ERZ773027.1704-NODE-1704-length-11387-cov-8.631045_pt1 | contig 11387 bp, 9 predicted proteins | sample MGYA00511032_ERZ773027 | MGnify/ENA primary metagenome ERZ773027 (study PRJEB29015, sample SAMEA2738138) | human oral metagenome | biome: human oral; feature: human-associated habitat; material: saliva | place: China | collected 2190 ... | reverse complement strand
TAATGCACTATCAACACACTCTTAAGTTTGCTTCTAAGTCTTATTTCCATAACTTTAGGGTTAACCATACGCAAGACCAATCACTCTCGGACAATACTCATGATTTTAATGATAAAATCCATGTACCCCTTATCTACACACGTTTCAGGGCTTAAAATCGATTTGAGTAGTTTTTACTCGTCTGTTTCAACATTCCAATATTTTGAAATTGTTGGACGTGATAAACCTGTGTCTCTTTGACAATCGGTTTTCTTTCCCCAAGGTTTCTTTTTGCGCCATTCTTGGACGATTGCTTTCTTATCAGGTCTACCGCCTAGATATTTGCTATCTCTACGCCCTTTTAATTGCCTTGTGAAATTCATGATTTCAACGTGTTCCGCCCTTGTATTTCCGTTTCGCTTGGCTCTTTGAAGCGGAATGCCTGTGCGCTCGCTGATATACTCAATTTTGCGTGTAAATGCGTTTGTATCATTACGGTAGTAAGTTGCAAGAGCTGAAATAACGTCAGATAGCGTAAAATGGTTCTTATCGTCATTTGTAAGGGTCTCAAAATGTTCCATAATCATTTTACAATCCTTTTCCAACTCTTCAGGACTGATACAACATTGAACCGCTAACGAGCAAAGATTTTCAAGGCAATAGTAACGCTTTCCGACAACTGCACCGCTGATAATCTTTTGTTTCCAGTTATCATAAATTCCACGATGTCGATGAAAGACAAAATCTTCACTCGGTTTCTTTTGCCCCTCAACAATTCGGCGCTGATACCAATCAGGATACCTCTTTTTAGCTTCTTCTAAGCTCATTTTAGACTTGTAACCGATTTTGATTTTATCATCTTCTGAAAGAATTTCATTCAAGCTTTCCAGCGTGTGCTTCTCGCCTACTTTGAAAGCTAGAACGTAAGTATCATCTAGCCTTGTCTTGCTACCGACTGCGCGGAAGCCTTGCGTGAGTGTTTCATACTGAATACTGTTCTTATCGCTCATCTTTGTAACTCGTGAGTTCCAAAATAAGTCAATCCAGCGCTTCCGAACTCGTGATAACTCTTCAAAGATATTTTTATACAAAAAAAAACTTAGAACTACCATTCTAAGTTTTTTCAACTACATAAACTCCAATAAGATACTATTTAGAATTTCGAAGCCCTCTTCACTACAACGGAGACGATTTCCCTTAAGTATGAGTTTTCCTTCGTTACACAACTTTTTAATCTGAGTGCGATAAACTTCTAATACAGAAGTGTGGAACCTTTCTTCAAAGAGTTCGATATGCATACCCTCTTTTAAGCGAAGTCCCATCATTACTGCCTCAAACATTTGTTCTTGGAGTGTTAAGTCAATCGTATCTTTGATAGTAGGATCTTCAATATACTTTCTTACGTTTTTTGGAATATCATAACGTACGCTTCCTTCAAGTCCACTTGCACCGCAGCCAATTCCATAGAAGTCTTGATAGTTCCAATACGCACAGTTATGTTGTGAAATCATACCTGCTTTCGCAAAGTTACTAATTTCATATTGTACAAAGCCATACTTTGGAAGTAACTTACAAATCCATTCATACATATCTGCTTCGATATCATCTTCAAGATGTTCATATCCTTTTTTCGCAAAGACTGTGTTGAGTTCGATTGTTAATGAGTATAACGAAAGATGTGTTGGGTCTAGTGCAAGTGCATCCTGCACAGACTTTTCTAATGATTCCATTGTCTGTGTAGGTAATGAATACATCAAATCTAAAGAGATATTATCAATACCATACTTACGTAATAGTCTCATTGTTTCTGCGACATCTTCGAGTCGATGATGTCGATTCATCATCTGCAGTAATCTTTCATCTGATGTTTGAAAGCCTATGCTTGCACGGTTTACACCGTGTTTTTGTAATATCTTTGCTTTGTCTTCATCAAATGTTTCTGGATTAATTTCGATTGTATATTCCTGCACCATGCGTGCATAGGGACCCAACAAACAAAGTAATTGATCTAGTTGTGATGAAGATAGTGCAGTTGGTGTACCACCACCGATATAGATTGTTTCTAGATTCTCATTGAGATGACGGTTTTGAATATCGGCTTTGATTGCGTCTAACCATTGATTTGCGACTGTTTCTTGATAGCCTACATGGCAGAAATCACAATATGAACAAATCGTTCTACAGAATGGTACATGCAAGTAGAGATGCTTTGGTTTAGTTATCATCATCCATTGATAGAACAGACATAAACGCTTCCTGTGGAATCTCTACAGATCCTACCGCCTTCATTCTCTTCTTTCCTTCTTTTTGTTTCTCTAGAAGTTTTTTCTTACGGGAGATATCACCACCATAGCACTTGGCAAGCACGTTCTTACGCAAGGACTTGATATTTGTTCTAGCGATAATCTTACCACCGATAGCAGCCTGTACAGGAATCTCGAATTGTTGCTTAGGAATGAGTTCCTTTAGCTTCACTGTGATTGCAGAACCACGTGCATACGCTTCTGAGCGGTGAATAATCACGGATAATGCATCGACATTTTCACCGTTCAATAGAATATCCATACGCACAAGATCTTGTGCACGATAGCCAATGAGTTCATAGTCTAATGAAGCATATCCCTTTGAACATGACTTTAACTTATCAAAGAAATCAAAGATGATTTCTGAAAGTGGTAATTCATAAATAATCATGTTTCTGCCTGTATCAATGATTTCCATTGTCTGATAAATACCACGCTTATTCTGGCATAAGTCCATGATGGCACCGATGTAGGTATCTGGAACCATGATGCTTGCCTTTACATATGGCTCTTCAACACGGTCAATTCTAGCCGCATCTGGCATTCTAGCTGGGTTATCAATTTCAATCATTGAGCCATCAGTTAAATATACATGATAGATAACGGATGGTGCGGTTGCGATTAGATCGAGATTATACTCTCTTTCTAAACGTTCCTGGATTACATCCATGTGGAGGAGTCCTAAGAATCCACAACGATAACCAAAGCCTAATGCTTGGGATGTTTCTGGTTCATATTGTAAGGATGCGTCATTTAACTGTAGTTTATCTAACGCTTCACGTAAATCACCATACTTTGCGGCATCTGTTGGATATAGACCGCAATATACCATTGGGTTTAACTTACGATATCCAGATAATGGCTTCTCTGCTGGATTATCTACTTTCGTTACTGTATCACCAACACGTACATCTTGGATGGACTTGATTGAAGCCGCAAACCAACCTACGTCACCACACATTAATGTATTCATCTTTACTTCACGTGGATTACGAATACCTACTTCTAGTACTTCGTATTCTGCACCTGTTGCCATAAAGCGAATCTTGTCACCAACAGAAAGACTACCCTCACGGATACGAATTAATGCGATGATTCCACGGTATGGGTCATAGAATGAGTCGAATACTAATGCTTGTAGTGGCGCGTTTTCATCTCCACTTGGTGCAGGGAAATGAGATACAATCTGTTCTAAAACTTTATCAACGTTTAATCCACTTCGTGCAGAGATGAGTGGTGCATTACTACAATCCAAACCAATAATATCCTCAATCTCACGGATAGTAACATCAGGTTGTGCATTCATCATATCTACTTTATTGATGACAGGTAGGATTTCTAGGTTATTATCTAAAGCTAAATAGGTATTTGCGAGCGTTTGTGCTTGAACCCCTTGGGTAGAGTCAACGACTAAAATCGCACCCTCACAAGCCGCTAGTGAGCGTGATACTTCGTATGTAAAGTCGACGTGACCTGGTGTATCAATCAAGTTAAAAAGATACTCCTGTCCATCTTTTGCGGTATAACTTAACTGTACTGCATTCAGCTTAATTGTGATACCACGTTCTCTTTCTAGATCCATTTCATCCAGAAGCTGAGCTTTCATATCACGTTCTTTTACCGTTTCTGTCATTTCAAGAATACGGTCTGCCAATGTCGATTTACCATGGTCGATATGGGCAATAATACAGAAATTTCGTATATGCTTTTGATCCATTTACTCAAATACCTTCCCTATCATATTTCTACCTGCACCATTGGCATAAGCATCTGCTGTCATTCTGCTCTTGCCTTCTGGCTGTAGTTCATAAACTTCGATAATACCGCCAATACTTGCGACTTCCATCACGTGATTCTTGAAACCTAAGATTTCTCCAGGTTTTGATTGATGGTCTTCTTTTCTCATTCTAACTTTGCAGAACTTGATGCGCTTTCCATCAACCACACCATATGGCATTGGCCAATCAATTAAACCACGAATGTGGTTATATAGAGTTTGTACATCTTCCACTGCAAACTGTACTTTCTCTTCTTCCTTTGTAATATTTAATCCAAGGATTACTTTACTTTCATCCTGTGGTTCTCCCACTAGCTTGCCTGCAATATAGTCTTCTAAATTCTCTTTTACTAATTGCTTACTTAATACTAGTAAACGCTGGTTTAATTCTGCCATCGTTTCATCTTTACCAAGTGGTGTTATAACTCTAGCATAGATATCTCCTGCATCCATAGCTTTTGTCATCTGGATGAGACTTACACCAGTTTCCGTTTCACCACCCATAACTGCATGATGGATTGGTGCACCTCCACGATACTTTGGTAAAAGTGATGGATGTACATTAATACAACCAAGTCGTGGATATTCTAAAATACGTACTGGTACAAATTGTCCATATGCACAAGTTAAGATTAACTCTGGTTCATATCCTAATACATCATCCACATGTTCCTTTAAGAGATCTGGTTGAATCACTGGAATCTGATATTGATCTGCTAAAGCATGTGTTGGTGTCATCTGGATGGTATGTTTTCTACCAACTGGTTTATCTGGTTGGGAAACAACGGCTACGACGTTATATCCTTCATCAATTAAGGTCTGTAATATACCGCTTGCAAATTCTGTTGTGCCAAAAAATATAATTCGTGTCTGTTTCATCTCTCATACCTCCACCGTGATATTATACCCTACTTTTTTGGGGTTTTCATTGCATTTTACACTTCACTTTGATATAATCCTAATGCTAATAAGTGGACAGGAGGTGTACTCATGGCAAATATCAAGTCACAGAAGAAGCGCGCACTAACTAATCTGAAAAGACAGAATGCGAAGGCTGGACAGAAGAGCGAACTAAAGACAGCAATCAAGAAGGTTCTTTTAGCTGTAGAAGCTAAGGACGTTGAAGCTGCTACTGCTGCTTACAACACAGCAAATAAGTGCTTAGACAAGGCAGTTGTATCTCATATCAAGAATAACAACTATGCTGCTCGTCAGAAGTCAAGACTCGCTAAGGCTGTCAATTCCATTCAGAAATAAAAAACGTGGCTCTAAGAACCGCGTTTTTATTTTGCCTCTAACCAATACTTCTTTTGTTGTAATAATTCTTTGCGATAGTCATCATCATGAGGATACTTCGATAAAACCCCATCAATAAAGGCTATCTGTCGGTCACAATAGGAAAGATATTCTTTTTCCTTTTTTTGTTGGAGATAAACTCCACAGAGTATCTCATCATCACGATATGACTCATGATAATCTGTTGTAAAACTGATTGCGATATAGTCGAAATCACGCTCTGTAATTAACTCTTCTTGATCAATCGTATAGTGATGATCACTAATCCATTTCCGTAGAAGCTCTGGTTTACGATTGACTTCGACAATCAACTGTTTACATGTACGTAAACGTTTTTCCCCTGCAGCTTCAAGTATATCTTTTGCGGTATAGTAGCCCATACCTGCAATCACTACAACATCGACGTCTTGCGGTACATTTTCGAAGCCATTGGATAAGATTGTCTCAATTTGACCATCAAGGTTTTCCGCTTGGATATTGCGTTTCGCAATCTCTAATGGTCCCTTTGCAATATCACAAGCGTAGGCTTTTTGTACCTTTTTATGTTTGATTGCTAGGATAGGAAGAAAGGCATGGTCTGTACCAATATCTGCCAAGACCACGCCTTTGTTTATCATATCCGCAATTTTCTGGATACGTAAATTCATCTTATTTGTCAAAGAAATCCTTTAATCTCTTTGAGCGTGATGGATGTTTCAATTTACGTAGTGCTTTTGCTTCAATCTGACGAATACGTTCACGTGTAACGTTGAATTCACGTCCTACTTCTTCAAGTGTACGTGTACGTCCATCATATAAACCAAAACGTAAGCGTAATACCTTTTCTTCACGTTCTGTTAGACCACTGAGAACGCTATTGATTTCATCCTTCAATAACTGATTACTTGCGTATTGATCAGGACTGAGTGCTTCCTTATCCTCAATAAAGTCACCTAAGTGAGAATCATCTTCTTCACCAATTGGTGTTTCTAGTGATACAGGTTCTAGAGCAATCTTTTGGATTTCTCTTACCTTTTCAGGAGAGATACCTTCCATACGTTGGCTGATTTCTTCTGCTGAAGGATCACGTCCTAATTCCTGTACCAATTGACGCTGAACACGTGTTAACTTATTGATTGTTTCTACCATGTGTACTGGAATACGAATTGTTCTTGCTTGGTCTGCAATTGCACGTGTAATAGCCTGACGAATCCACCATGTTGCGTATGTAGAGAACTTGAATCCCTTAGTATAGTCAAACTTTTCAACTGCCTTTACAAGACCCATATTACCTTCCTGGATTAAATCTAGGAATAACATACCTCTACCAACATATTTCTTAGCGATAGATACAACTAAACGTAAGTTACTGGAGATTAAGATATTTCTAGCTTCTTCATCGCCTTCTTCAATACGCTTTGCGATTTCAGGTTCATCTTCTGGCTTTAAGAGTGGTACACGTCCAATTTCCTTTAAGTACATCTTAACAGGGTCATTTAACTGGACATTGCCACCTGTAGAGAAGGATGTTAAATCCAAAAGACTAGCTAATGGCTTTTCTTCATCATCGTCATCAAGATCAGGGTCTTTACTATCTACGTCTTCATCGTCAACATCATCGTCTAATAAGTCTAAGTCATCATCTTCGGTTGCAGTGAGTTCTTCGATATCTTCATCTTCAACAATCTGAATATTCTCTGTATTGAACCAATCCCAGAGTTCATCCATATCATCATCAGACATATCTAAGTGCTCTAAGGATGCCATGACATCTTTCTGTGCGATGGAACCATTCTTCTTAGCAATTTCCTTATAATCGTCTTTGAGTTCATCAAGGTTCTTTAATTCTTTCACCTTTCCTGAACGCTTATATGTTTCAATTTCTTTTGTGTCTTTCTTGTTGTCTTTCACTTTTGTTTTTTTCTCTTTCACTTCTTTTGTTTTCTTAGGAGCTTTTTCTTCTGCTACTTCTGCCTTTTTCTTTTTGGAAGTTGCTTTTTCTACTACAACTTCCTCTTTTACTTTCTTTGAAGCCTTCGTAGTTTTACTTGTTTCCTTCTTCATCGAGATACCTCCGCAGTTCTAGAATGCACTTTTGATACTTTTCCATAAGTACCTTTTGACTCATATCATTAAGACCAGCTTGTGAGAGTTGTTCGTAATACGCATCTCTCTCCTTCTGCAATGTTGTAATTTTTACCTTGCGAATGGCTCCTTTTAGGACTGCTTCGTCATAGTCGATATCATATGCAGGCATGGATACCAGTCTTGTTAGTAAGTCTTTTACTTCTTGCTTATCCGTACGATCAATCAGATGACTTGGATCAGCGTCATGGAATGTATGTAAACTATCAATAATTAACATCGCCAATAACTTATGTGTTTTGTCATTTAGATAGCCTAATTCTACTTCGAATGTATGCGCATGACTTGCTGACTTTAACATCATCATTAGTATTAAATCTTCCGCATCTAGGGAACCATCTGGAATCGATAGCTTCTTCTGTACGGTTTGATTGATTGGTCGATTGATTGTTTGTGGCACATAGTCAACTGGCATATGTGTCATTTCCGCTAATTGTTGTGTAAAGTAGCGGCGATCTACTTCATCAGGTAATGTCGCAATATCTGCCTGTACCTTACGAACCAATTCTTTTTTATCAGAGTAGTTATTTAGATTTGTCTGTGAAACTTGATACTCAATCACAAACTCTATCCAAGTTACCTCATCTTTGAGAACACTCTTTAAACCTTCCGCTCCTTGTTGACGTACCAGTTCATCTGGGTCTTTGCCTGTTAGATTACGAATCACCGATACATCACAACCTGCTTTTCTAGCCATATGTACTGCACGTAAGGTAGCCGCCTGTCCAGCATGGTCGCCATCATAACAGAATACAATCTTCGCAGCGATATTCTTTAACAGATGAATCTGTCTTTCCGTACAGGATGTACCTAATGTACATACTGCATTAAAGATACCCGCCTTCGCAAAGGCAATCACGTCTGTTACACCTTCACATACGTAAATCTTTCCTTCCTTACGGGCAACAGCCTTTGCACGGTGATAGTTATATACAATATCACCCTTGGTAAAGATATCTGTTTCGTTTGTATTGATATATTTGGAAGGATGATTAGGATCTAGAATACGTGCACTAAATCCTATCGGATTACCATATTGGTCATGAATTGGAAAGGTAATACGACCAGCAAAGGTATCATGGATGCCAGACTCATTGATACGTATTAAATTTGCACGATTCATGTCCGCATCACTAAAACCTTTAGCATGCAAGAAGTGATATAACGCTGTCTGATTTGGGTTATAGCCTATCTGAAACTCACGAATCAAATCTGCCGTCATCCCACGCTTTTCAAGATACTTCTTTTCATTCACGGCTTCAGGTGTATCGAGTTGATACATCATATACTGAATCGCCGCATTCATCACATTGTACAGTGCTTCTTTATGAGGATCCTTACTAGTTCTCTGCTCTATATCAACATCAACCTGTAAAGGATAGTTAATCAAAGACGCAACTCTACCAACGGCTTCGGGGAATGTGATGTTCTCGTAGTTCTGTACGAATGTATACACATTACCACCATTACCGCAAACAAAGCATTTATAGATTTTCTTTTCTGGTGAAATAGACATCGATGGATCATGGTCATCATGGAAAGGACAAATCGCTACATAGGAATTTCCTTTGCGATGAACCTGAATGTAGTGACCGATGACATCGACAATATCCGCTTTTTCACGAATGGCATTTATATCATGATCACTAATCTTTGCCATATTCCCTCCTTCTTAGAAACGAATTTCCTTACAAATCTTGTTACGAACTTCTTCTACAGTCATACGTTCCTGTTCCATGGAATCACGGTAACGGATTGTAACTGTACCATCTTCCATCGTCTGTTCGTCAATTGTGATACAGAATGGTGTACCAACTTCATCTTGACGACGGTAACGCTTACCAATAGAACCTGCTTCATCATATGTCACTGTAAAGTCATAAGATAGCTCATGGCGAATCTCTTCTGCCTTTTCAGCGTACTTCTTACGTAGTGGTAAGATTGCGGCCTTTACAGGTGCTAGCACTGGGTTAAAGCGCATGACTACACGTGTCTCACCATTCTCAAGTGTTTCTTCATCATATGCGTCTGTAAAGAACATGAAGAATAAACGTTCAACACCTACTGCTGGTTCTACTACATATGGAAGATACTTCTCATTTGTAATTGGATCCAAGTAAGTTAAATCCTTACCAGATGTATTCTGGTGTTGTGTTAAATCGTAGTCTGTACGGTCTGCAATACCCCAAACTTCACCCCAACCCCATGGGAACTTGTATTCAATGTCTGTTGTGCCCTTTGAGTAGAATGATAGTTCTTCCTTCTCATGGTCTCTGAAACGTAAGTTTTCTGGATTACCACCTAACTTCACAATCCAATCCATGCAGAAGTTACGCCAATATGGGAACCACTCATCATCTGTACCTGGCTTGCAGAAGAATTCCATTTCCATCTGTTCAAATTCACGTGTACGGAAGATAAAGTTACCTGGAGTAATTTCATTACGGAAGGACTTACCAATCTGGCAGATACCAAATGGTAACTTCTTACGATATGCACGTGCCACTTGTTTGAAGTCTACAAACATACCCTGTGCTGTTTCAGGTCTTAGATAAATTGTATTCTTAGAATCTTCCAATGTTCCTTGGAATGTCTTAAACATCAAGTTGAACTGACGAATGGATGTAAAATTATGTCCACCACAATCAGGACATGGAACGTTATTATCCTTGATGTACTGTTCCATCTGTTCATTACTCCAACCCTCTGGATTTACTGTTCCATTGGAGAAGGATTCAATTAACTGGTCAGCACGGTGTCTTGTATGACACTGCTTGCAGTCCATTAAAGGATCAGAGAAACCCTTTAAGTGTCCTGATGCTTCCCAAACCTTAGGATTCATTAAGATAGCTGCTTGAATCTCTTCGTTGTTTGGATCTTCTTGTATAAACTTCTTTTGCCACGCACGCTTGATGTTATCCTTCAAGTTAACACCTAAAGGACCAAAGTCCCAAGTATTACTTAAACCACCATAAATTTCTGAGCCTTGAAATACAAATCCTGTATTCTTTGCATGCGAAACAATTAAGTCAAATGTCTTCTGTCTATCCATTGAAAATGAGCCTCCAAAATATTCCCATAATATCCTGTAAAGTATAGCATTTTCAACCTATTTTTACAATCTTACGATATGTCATATCACTGCTGAAAAAAATAAAATTCCCCTAGTTGTATTCTCTAGAGGAATGAAATATTTATACTTCAAAACGAATATTGAAATTATTTTAAATCAATCGGTCCTTTTTTATCATTTTTAATAGCATCTACTAGACCATCGATAATCTGTACAGCTTCTAGTGTACCAAGATATTTACCATCTTCACGTAAAGCAAAGTAACTAATGACAACTGGATGTCCTGAACGTTCAGACAAGATGGTAAGACTATCACGTTTACCATTCTTAAAATCACTAATTAGCATACGCACAATTGGTTCAACGCGCTTTGGATGACAAGAATACACCGGTCTTCCAAGGGCTACTTGTGGACGTGTAAACACCTTCTCACCTTCATTAAAATAAATATTAATGTCATTTTCATCAACAAGTGTAATTTCAACAGGAAGTGTATTTAACATTGCCTTCAACTGTTTGAAACTCATATGTCCACCTGAAATCTCAATACTCTCATCGTGGATAATCGTTGGATATTTAACCTCTTTTACCTTATCCCATACTGGTATATCTTCTAAGGCTAAATAGCAATAACCATACATTGGAAAATCTCTTGCGATTGCGATCCATTCATCTTCAGTAAAGTAATTTGTTGCTAGCGGGAATAAAATATTCTTTTCTTTAAAAATCATTTCATTCATACGCTTAACAACACGTCGTAGTGAATCCATATCTTTTGAATCTTCAACTACAAACTTCTTTAATTCTTGTTTGATTTCATCTTCTACACCCCACA
>ERZ773027.1703-NODE-1703-length-11389-cov-3.569437_pt1 | contig 11389 bp, 11 predicted proteins | sample MGYA00511032_ERZ773027 | MGnify/ENA primary metagenome ERZ773027 (study PRJEB29015, sample SAMEA2738138) | human oral metagenome | biome: human oral; feature: human-associated habitat; material: saliva | place: China | collected 2190 ... | reverse complement strand
GCCCCTTTATTAGAGCTCGACGCCTCGTCCTGGTGCCGCATGACCCCGCCGCGGTGCCTCATTCTGAGACCGGCCTGTCTGTGCCATACCGCTTTTCTGCATCATGGGCTGGAGAAAACTGAGCGAACGTTGAGTCTCCACATCAATCTCCTGCTGAGGGGACTTCATATTCAAGCCATATTCCTCAGACCTATCCACCAAAATCTGATTATCGATTCGCTTATATATCGTTTTATATCCGGCTGTGCTGTTATCAAAAATCCTGAGTGAATCAACTGAATCAGAAAGCTCTTCAAGATTCCTCAGAGAGCTCTCATAACGGCGGCGGATATCAGATTCATCCACCCCATGTCCGCCCTTGTTCACGCGGGATGCTACACGATTCACTGCTCTGTCGGCACTATCCAAATTGACGTACAGCATTGTCACCTCGTACCCCTGGGCATGAGCACGATCAATCAGGTTCTGAAACGACTTAGTGCTACCAGCCAGAGTAGTCTCCTGATGAATGGATTCACCAGATGCAATAGCATGTCGTAAGTCTTTGATGGTGTCACGCATAGCTCGGGCAGCATCTGCAGGATTACGCCAGTCACCACCAGATGCTTGCAACTTTTCGTCGGCATTGAGACGACGAGTACCTTCAAAGAGCTTTGGTTCGGTGCGGTACAAGGTACTTTTACCTGCACCGTTAACTCCGGCAACAAGGATATACTGCGGTCTCAAAGGAACTCTCCCTAGACAACAAACTTCTCATCAGCAATGATGACGCGCTGCTTCTGCTGCAGAGAATAGTCCTGCAGAGAGTAGTAGAAATAACGCTTTTCTTGGTCTTCTTCTGCACGAATTAGCGGGGTGAATACTTCAGAACTGTTATTCGTGATGTACTCATAAAGCGCATCAAAGTCGGGGGTCTGGTCAGCCATGCTAAATCCTCCTTAACTGGTATCAATCCTTATTGTACGGGGTTCAACCTTGACTAGAGACCTGCACTGGTATCGTCCACAAGGCAAACAAACCGCCTGGTGCAGTTGGCCGTTGTTGCTGCTTCTGCAGCTGCGGCTGCAGCCGCGCGCCGCGCGTTCGCGCATGTTCTCAGAGTGGTCACCTAAGAATAGGTGTGAGCCTGCGGTCGCTTCGGCGCGTACGCAGAGCGGGTTGTCGCATACCTTAAAAACACGCAAAGGTGGGGGGCTCAAGATATACATCTTGAGCCCCCCCTTCTTTAGTCTCCGAGTCCATAGCCGGATTCGCGGTTTAAGCCGTGATTGATATTGCGGTTAGGTGTCTGGGGTGTCTGCTGCTGATTCGCTCCAGTAGGCCCAGTGAAGCCATTCATAATCTGCTGGTAAATCTGCTGCGACTTTTCATCCTCAGCATCGAGTTGGGTCTCATGTGGGGTTTCGCGTGGTGTTGCAATCGCCTCGAACACTTGATACAGCTCTTCAGGATGCAGCTCTGTGGACCCCCTATCTGGTCCACTAAACATTGACCTCTGGTTCCAGACTTCTTTACTAACACGACCGTAGTCGAGCTGGAAGTTGCTCATTTCTGCCACGTGTTGCATGAAAATCTTATTAGTTCTGCCGTTACCCTCACGGAAGCAATGGGCGTAGTTTAGGTTTGCGAATACCTCAGAGGCGGCTTCAGCAAATTCTCTCCGATTGAGACTCCCCCACTCCGTTGCCTGAATTTTACGGGTTGCCTGATTCAGGTAGTGGTCAATACCCCCATTCTTCGCATCTGCAAAGATGGTCATATTCTTACTCATATTGACGGTACGGTACTCCCCCGCCCAGTCATAAACTTCCTGAAAGAGGTACCCATGAATTGCTTTGAGGTGCTCGGCATCATAGGTGTGAGCGATAAGCCCTGGATCTCTCTTCAGCTTCTTCGCAAAAAATGCTGTCGAGTTGTACTCGAACAGGCTGAGGGCGATAGCATTATCTATCCCTGGGATATTGCGCATCACGTCATTATGCGGTGGTGGGAAGAAGTATGAATCCCATTCCGATTGATTGCTCATTACTTTTCTTCCTGCCGCGCAAGAGCCTCCTGGAGAGCGAGGGCCTCCTCCAGAATCTGCTTCCGGAACTCATCATCGCTGATACGCCCTAATTCATGGTCAATGAAGCGGGCTACTTCCTTGCGACTGAAGTCATATCCTTCAAGCCAGGAAGAGATGAGAGGTTCAACAACGTTTTGGTACTGCTCTTCGTTGAGCTGTGCGAATAGCTCAGGGTAACGGTCAGGAAGGTCAAAGTACTCGGCCATGAGTAGTTCTCCTTAGATATCGGTGGTGTATCGCGGGGTCATTCTAAATCTATCAGAATGACCTTACGGGTATTTTTAGGATACGTTGGTTACGCTTTCGCGCATGATGTACTGCAGCTTCAAGCAACTTGGCATGGCCCCATAGGTTACGCCTGCCACCTGCACCTCTTCTTTTGAGGCGGAAATATGGATATGAAGATTTCAATATTTCTTTATTTCTATACAGAATTATCCCTTGTCAAGACATAACTAAAGGGGGCGAGTGAACCGTTACGATTCACTCACCCCCACTCAGCTATATGCTAGGCATTAGAGGCCTTTCGGCGTACAGACCACACACCAGCGGCTCCGGTGAGAATCAGCATAAAACCGCCGACTGCGATTCCGCCAGTCTCGGTACCGGTGTATGCCAGCTCGTCACGTGCGGGTGCCGTGGATTGAGCAGACGGCACCGAAGTGGGGGATTTCGCATCTGCAGCAGGCTGAGCTGATGATCCCTTCTTACTCTTGGGGGTCTTGGAGCCCGGTGCTTGCGGAGCGATGCCCACCTCGTCGCTACCGGTTACTGCGTGGTCTCCAGTATCTGAGGTTGCACGGGAGTGTGCCTGGGCATCCTCGGGTGCGATGGGCACCTCGGTACTGACTACCTCTGAGTTATCGGGTGTCTCATTATCCGCAGTGTCCGCAGGTGCTTTCTGGCTCGGCTCGGGGGTAGGTGCGATGACGACTTCAACCTCGCCGGGGGTTTCAGTAGCCTCGGGTGCCGGAGTTGAAGGCTCGGGCTCCGGTTCAATAACAGGTGCGGTGTCGTCAGCCGGCTGGTGGTCGGCGGGGGTTTCATCGTGCTCGCTACGGGCCGGTTCAGGCTCAGGCGCAATGGGCACATCGGTGTCCCCCGGGGTCTCAGGTACCGGGGTAGTAGGTTCAGGGGAGGGGTTGATGGGCACGTCGGTATTGCCCGGGGTTTCGGGAACCTCATGGGTGGGTTCGGCGCTGGGCGCGATAACAACTTCCACTTCACCCGAAGCTGCTTCGCTCGGAGCGGGGGTCTCTTCACGAGGTTCGGAGTGGTCCGTTTCCGTAGCAGGTGCCTCTGCCTCGGCGGGCGCTTCCGCTTCGGGGGTTGAACCTTCCTGCTGTGCAGTATCAGCGGATGCTTCTGCAGGCGCTTCCTGGGCAGGTTCTTCGGCAGGGGATGCGGTGACGAACTCGGGCGTAGTGGCAGGCTGGGTGGCTGCGTTACCGGCGCCGTTTTTGGTGATGAGGGCAACGGTCAGGTCGCGGGTCTGGTCGCGGTTGGGCTGGCCGTTATCACGGATGGTGATGGAGCCGCTCTGGGTGGGTGTTTCTGCTGCGGTCGCTGCGGTGCAACTGATGGCGCCGGCTGCGGCGGCGAGGGTGAGGGAGGTGATGAGAGCCTTGCGGTACACTTTTTACTCCTCTTGATTAAGGGTTAATGACGATGCTGTGTTGGTCGGGACTGACGGTTACGCGGTGTCCGTCTGCGGTGGTGCCAAGAACTGGGGTATCGGTGGAGGTAATGTAGCCGCTGGGGGTTGCATCACCAGTGGTGCCGTCACCGAATTCGAGGCTGAATCCTCCCGCGGGCCGACTTGTGACCTTGGTCGGCACAGCCGGTAGAGCATAGGCCCCCTCGGTGCTGAGGTAATGGACTTGGTCTCCTGCGATGGCGATGGTACCGGTGCCGTCAATCTTCACGCTATCGGCTGCTCCGGTGATGGCGATGGTGCGGCTGACGCTGTCAGATTCCGGGGCTTGGAGGGCGAGGATGTCTTGCCCGGTGGGGGCATGCCAGAGGGTGACGATCTCACCGTTGGCGGTGGCTCCTACCCAGCGGGTGAAGGTGGCCCCTTCGGTGGGTGTTGCCAGGGAGTGGGCTCCGGTTTCGGCACCGTTGGCGGTTGCGGTGATGATGGTGCCGTTACCGCGGGCGGACGCCCAGATTCCGTTGCCTTTAGAGGTGGCAATGAAGGCTGCGCCTTCAGCTGGGGAGCGGTACCGTTCGGTTCCGTTAACGCTGATCTTTTGGACGCTTCCGGGGGTGGGGTCATTGCGGGAGATGATGACAGATTCCCCAGCGCGGGTGATGATGGTTTGCGCTTTGGTGGTAATGGTGTTGATATTGGAGAATTTTCCGCCGGACCACATGAAGTAGCTACCGGGTGCGGTGTAGAGGAAACCGTCACCGGTGGGATGGATAGTCAGCCCTGCAGCTTCAATCTTGTTTTTGGTTAGGTCTGTCTGGCTGACGAGGGTGCCTTTGGTGGCATCGACGACGTAGAGGGTAGATCCGTCAATGTAGGAGATACGCTGGCCATCGCCGCTGAGGGCGCCGGTGGTGTAGGTTCCATTGTCGAGGGTGATGGTGACTCCGGTCGGGGTGGCGGCTACTGAGGTGGTTGCGGGGTGGTTGAGGGCGTTGACGACTGCGAAGGCTCCGCCGCCGAGTCCAAGCGCTAGGAGGGCTGCGGCGGGGATGAGGATTACTTTACGTCGCCAGATGGACGGCTTTTCAACTTCCTCGGTCACAGTTTGGAGAGTAGGCTCGCCTTCTGGAGTGAGGGTGTAGTAGCTAGTCTTGGTACCTTCTTGGACATAGATTTTGACGTCGCGGCCGAGGGTTTGGGCGAGGTGGGCGCAGTGGTTCCACACCTGTCCCAGGGCCGCTTCAGTGGTTACGTCCTGAAAGGTGCGGGGGGCGTGGTCTTGGATTTCAAGTTGGATGAGGCCGTCAGCTGAGACGGTCGCATCGATGCGGGGGTAGTCGAGAGCGTCCATATTCTAGTTCTTGTTCTTGGTCTTGCTGTTGACGAAGGTGTTGTAGGCCTGGGGCTCGAGGATGTGGGAGGCCTTCCACTTGTTGGGTCGCTCAGCGGTGCGGTGAAGGCGTACGTAGTAGGCGGGGCTAATTCCTCCGTCGACCTTCACATGGACGGTGAGCCAGTAGGGGTTATCTCCTCCGGGAATCTTAAGGGTGGGGTCATCAACAAGTTCTGCACTGGTGACGTTCCCTTTTAGAAGGTCAACGCGCAAGTTTTGGTTGTACTGATTCTGGAGTTCGGCATCGATGAGGGGGAAGAGATCTGCAGACCACTCTTTGTAGGGTTTGCCACTGGTGTATGCGGTGACGATTGCTTTCGCTGCGTCCACCGCGCGGGCGCGGTCTTCGTCGGTGATAGTCCTCAGAATTGCTTCACTGGAGGGTTGCTGGCGGCCGCCGCCGGTTCCTGCCAGGGGTGAGGGGTCGAGGCTCACAGTCGGGGTTGCAGTGGTGGGGTTTACCTCGGTGACGGTGGGGGTCTGCGTTGCGGTGCTGGGCGTAGGCGCGGACGCAGTGGTAGTGCTGGGGGTGGAGGTTGCGACGGGTGAGCCGGTGGGGGCGGTGTTGTCGGTGGATGCGGAGCAGCCGGTAGCGAGCAGGGCGAGGGTTGCGGTAAGCGCGGTGAGTTTGCGGGTCATGGTGCTTCCTTTCTTAGTGGCTGGGGATGTAGAGGTATGCACTCGGGCGATCAACTGGTACGACTCGGGTGTAGTACTGGTGGTCATTGGGAGCGTAGTCTCCGTTGTAGCCTTCTTCGACGATTGTGCCGTCATCGCGGATTTCTTTCACTATGGCAACGTGTCCATATCGGCTGGCTCCGCCTACGCCAGAGTTGTAGTAGACGACGGCGCCGATGACGGGTTTATCTCCGATTTCCCAGCCCTGGGCAATCCAGTACCCTCGCCACTCGGCGGCGTTGCCGGGGGAGTGGAAGGTGATGTTGTCGGCATTGCCACCGGTTTGTTGGACGACACGCCATGCTGCGAAGGCTACACATTCACCGGGGAACGCGTTGGTGGGATCGGTTACTTCAGGGCAATAGGTGTAGTCGTCGGAGCAGTGGGGGAGATGTTTCCAGGGGTAGTCGTCGCCTGATTTATCTGTATTTCCAGATTTCTGGTTTTCTGTATTTGAAGATTTCTGGTTTTTGTTATCCTTGCATTTTCCTTTACTGGATGCCTTTTTATCGTTCTTCCCTGCCGATGCTGAGGCGGAAGCACTGCCAGTGGATTCAGGAGTTGCGTTATTGGCAGCAGCATTGCTCAGTGAGGGTTGCTCGGCGCCTGTGGGGTAGTCGTCGATACCAAGGTCCTTGATGAGGGTCTGGTACTGAGGCCAGTAGTCACGGATAGCCGGGGCGTATTTGATATTTTCTGGGTCGTTGTACCCGCCAGTTTGGTAGATGACAGCACCAGGGCCGGCGTTGTACGCACGGAGGACGTTATCGACTTCATTTCCTTCGACGCCTGCATTGCGGAGGGTGGTTTTGAGGTATGCCATATATCGACCCATGGCCTTGATTGCGGCACGGGGGTCGGTGGGCTCTTCCCCGTTTCCGAAGGAGGCCCAGGTGTCAGGGATAAATTGAGAAAGTCCGATGGCTCCGGCTTCGGAAACAGCGTTGGGGTTCCAGCCGGATTCTTGCTGAATAGTGGCTGCCAGAAGGGAGATGGGGAAGCCGCTGACACGGGAGGCTTCTTGGAGTTCTGGAAGGTAAGTCTTGATGGTGTCACCTCGGTCACCGATATTGGTGACGGGGGCGGGGTCTGGTGCAGAAACGGCGTTTTGGCCGGTTTTTGCTTTGCCGGTGGTGCAAGCATCCGCACTTGACCCACCGATAACGAGAACTAACGAGAGAATGAGTCCGAAGATGAAGATGATAGGTAGGGAGACCACTAGGGCACTTTTTTGCATGGCTTTTTGGCTCCTGGTGTGTGGAAGGGTATGTGTGGTTGGTGTGAGTGATGTTGTGTGCCCTGGGGCCGCCCCTGGGGGTGGCCTCGCATCTCATTTTAACAGGGGGTGTGGGGGTTTTACAGCTGGCTGGTCATATCTGTATATGCGTTATTTAAAACTTTATCCCCGCTCATTCGGGGAACATACCCGCACTATATCCAACAGCGCCGTCAGCGCAGGCTCATCCCCGCTCGCGCGGGGACCAGGCGTGACAATAGGGTGTTGTATCGAATGGCAATCTAAAGTCAGGTTAACCACCACCCCTAACACATTAAGGGCTATTTTTGCGCGCGCGGGAAATATTTTTATGTGATGTGCATCATGTGGATAACTTGGTTTTGGGGTGGGTCAATTACCCGCGATACTGGGATGAAAGGTGTACGCCCCTGGGATGAAAGGTGTACACAAGTGGCGAATGGGTCCGCTACTCATCACTAGCTACGGCACACGGTGTCGAGGCATGAGGCTCTATACGGTGGACTAGTGACAACGCGTGGCACGTGCATCAGGTGCGTGTGCTATGGTAATCGCTAATACCGGTAATATTTTTTACTCCCAGCGCTGGGGGTTACACACACCTACAACCACGAGGAGGCGCGAGATGCTCGCTGCTGCAAATTCCTTTTTCCTGAACGCTGCTGTGCTGGCTGGCCCGGTTGATCCGGGTGCTGGCGAGGCACCTCCCGGCTCTGACGGCGTTACCACCATCGTTAAGTGGATTGCGTGGATCGTCTTCGCCTTGGCTGTTATCGGTGTGCTGGTGACTGCTGGTGCGATGATGATTAACAACCGCCGCGGTCAGGGCGGCGAGCACGCTGCCAGCCTCGGTTGGGTGTTCGGTGGCTGTATCCTGGCTTCCGCAGCCAGCGGTCTGGTCGGCATGTTCATGGGCTAAAAGCCCTGCACGGGGTGCGCTCACGCACCCCGTGACCCTTTTAATCTCAAGCGAGACCCGTCGCTGGGTCTCCTATCCCCCCATTACCCACTATCACTCACTCAAGCTCTTCCCCACACTGGGTAGGGCTATCTGGTGTACCCCGAAATCCGGGGTGATGAGACATGGAGAGACATCATGGAGAAAAAGTCTGGCGTGACCATTCCCCGCTGGGGTATCGGCATTATCGCCGGTGTTGGTGTGCTGCTGGTTCTGATACTGATTGTGCTGATTCCACGTGGCGGCTCGAGCTCGTCAGCATCGAGTGGCTCTAGTGCATCAGCGGGTTCCGGGCAGCAGTTGACTCATGCCACGTCATCTCTTGCGGCTGGCTCTTGTGGTGCTGGCGCCTCGGATGATGAGTCTGTGATGGATGCTGCCCCGAAGGGCACTAAGTGGGTAACCACCGATTCAGGTTGGACCGGTCCCTCATCTAAGACTGCTGGGCCTATGGTGGATTCCCCAATTCGTAGCTGCTTTGAGCACTCTGCTGAGGGTGCACTCTATGCGGCAACCTGGACTATGTTGCAACTTAATGATCCTGCTGTCTCTCAGCAGACCTACGAACGCTACGTAATTAATGGAACGGGATGGGGTACTCCGTCAGCTTCAGCTCCGCAGCAGGTGGCTGGATACCAGTTCCTCTCCTATACCCCTGAGCGTGCTGTAGTAAGGCTTGCTGTTGTTATTCCTGAGAGGGGCACCGGATGGATCAGCGCTGATGTGACTATGGTTTGGCAGGATGGCGACTGGCGTCTGCGTGTTCCGGATGGAAACGCGAAAAACCCTTTGGGTATTGGTCCTGTCTCTGACACTACCAAGTTCATTCGTTGGGGTACTGTCTAATGTGCTGGATCTGGGATACTAGCTGTCTGGCTAAGGAAGCCGCTCAAACGGTAGGCGATAGCCTCATGGATCAGCTAGCGCACAACGTCAGTGTTGCGATGGCATCTACGATTGAAACATTAGGAAGCTTTTGGGTTACTGTTCCGACTATTCCTCTCGGAGATACTCAGGGAAATCCTTCTGATCCTGTAGGATTCTTGCAGGGACACACCTGGTGGATTTGGTCCACACTCATGGTCTTTAGCGTGCTCTATGCTGCAGGACAGATGATATGGAGCCGAAAAGGCCAGCCACTCATGGAGCTTGTGGCGGCGCTGATACGTTCACTCCTTGCCTCCTCGGCAGGGCTTGGAGCTGTGGTTATTCTTCTACAGGTTGGCGACAGCTACTCCACATGGATTCTTGACAAATCTGTTGAAGGCGGATTTACTCAAGGCCTGAAAAATATCATGAAGTATGAACGCGCTTCAGATTTGCAGATTTTCGTGATTGTCGCAGGCATCATTGCGATGCTGGTCTCTCTCGTCCAGATTTGCCTACTGATTGTCCGCTCGGCGCTCTCTGTGCTGCTGGCAGGTACTCTACCGCTGGCCTACTCTGCGACCAATACCCAGTGGGGTAAGCAATGGTCCCAGAAACACGCCTCGTGGCTTATCGCTTTTGTGCTTTATAAGCCGGTGGCAGCAACAATTTATGCTGCGGCCTTCAAAGTTACCGGCTCAGCACTGACTGGCCAGCTGAAGGAGGGCGCGGCTGCATCGATTGTCGGCCTCATGAGTGGCCTCGTTCTCATGGTCGCTGCCCTCTTTGCTCTACCCGCCATGATGCGCCTCATTGTGCCCGCGGTTGGAGCTGCCTCAGCCGGCGGCGCAATGTTCGCTGGTGCAGCTGTTGGTAGTGCGGCATCTGGCGCGGTCAATATGGGATCGCGTATGGCCGCTAAGGGTGGTAGCTCAGGTGGCGGTGGCGCTGCTGGTGCAAGTGGTGCTGGTGGTGGTGCATCCGGTGCCGCAGCTGCTAAGGGCGCTGGTACGGCTGCCGCTGGTGCGGCCACTGGTGGAGCTGCTCTGGCTCTGATGGCTGTTGGAGCAGCCGCGAAGAAGGGTACTCAAGCTGTGCAGGCTGCTGTCCATGATGCTGCTGGTGAGCAGCCTCCGCAGGGTGGTTCAAGCTCTCATAGGCCTGCTCCCTCTCAGGGCGGTGGTGCTCGTGGTGGTGGATCCGGCGGCTCAGCAAAGCCGAATCCACAGCCTAAGCCCCCGCAGCCCGAGCAGAAGAAACCGGAAGGAGGATCGAGTGGCGCACGTTGATACTGAGTATGTTGAACCCACATACGGTAACTGGAGGCTCCCCCAACGTGCCGGTATTGGCAGACTCTCCGGCCTTGCCACTGCTCTGCTGTTTGTCACCATCATCATCACCATCTTCGTCATGCGTCTGGCCGGTATTATCCCCGGCCTCATCATTGGCGTTATCCTCGCGCTTTTCCTGGGATCCTTCGCTCTGAAAGACAAGCACGGGTACACGCTCATGGAGCGCCTCTCCGAAAGGCTTATTTTCATGTTCGCTCGCTTCCGGAAGCTCAATATCTTCCGCTCAGGTCCGCTCGGCGCTACCCCCACGAATGAGTTCCGCCTGCCCGGTGTGGCTTCCTCTGCGGTGACCTATGAGGGTACCGACAGCGTGGGGCGCCCCTTTGCGCTGATTCACATGCCTGCCGTTAGTATCTTCTCCGTCTCTCTGGCGGTTGAGCCTGACGGTGCAGCCATGGTCGACCAGGCCGATATTGACCAGTGGGTCGCCAACTGGGGCGGCTTTTTGGCTGAGCTGGGCCGTGAGGTCGGCCTGGTAGGTGCCTCGGTGACCGTGGAGACCTCCCCCGGTTCAGGTATCCGTCTGCGCCGTGAGATTGAGTCGTCCATGTCCAATACGGCATCCCCGATTGCTTCGCAGATGCTGGCGGAGGCTGCTCAGACCTACCCGTCGGGTGTCTCTGAGACACGTGCGTGGGTGACTTTGAGCTTCTCCGCTGCAGCTCGTGCGGGTATGCGCCGCCGTACCCCGGATGAGATGCTCCGTGACCTCTCCTCCAAGGTTGTCTTCTGGTGCTCGCACCTGGAAGCTACCGGTGCGGGTGTGGCCACCCCGATGGTGGCTGGTGATATTGGTCAGATTGTGCGTACTGCGTATGATCCAGCCGTATCTCGCTTGCTGGATGAGGCCGCCTATGTGGGTGAGAGTCCGGAGATTGACCTGTCCTCTGCTGGTCCGAGTACTGCGGTGGTTGAGTGGAGCCATTATCGGCATGATTCAGGCCTGTCTGTGTGCTGGACGATGAGTGAGGCTCCGCGAGGTGCCGTGTTCTCGAACGTGTTTGCGCGTCTTTTGGAGCCGCACGCGATGATTGGTCGTAAGCGCGTGACGATGCTGTATCGTCCGGTGGATTCGGCGTTGACTGCGGCGATGGTTGAGCAGGATCAGAACACTGCCCGTACCCGTTTGACCTCGACTCGTAATGGCTCGGCTCGTCTGTCGGC
>ERZ773027.1698-NODE-1698-length-11416-cov-7.045771_pt1 | contig 11416 bp, 8 predicted proteins | sample MGYA00511032_ERZ773027 | MGnify/ENA primary metagenome ERZ773027 (study PRJEB29015, sample SAMEA2738138) | human oral metagenome | biome: human oral; feature: human-associated habitat; material: saliva | place: China | collected 2190 ... | reverse complement strand
GTCTTTAAGACTACGTACATAGACAGAGGAAAACCACTACGTGAAGGCGCTTTTTCTTCACGAGAATGATGCTTTTCCCTTCGCTGGATAAGAAGAATACTCGCAATAAGGCGAAGGGCTTGTATGTCTCTTCGGAGAGGTATATCGGGGAGCTGGGCGTGCGATGCCTTAGCACTTTAATAGAGGGCAGGACTCGCGGCAACAGTCTCCTATAGGTTCACCCGCCGACCAATATAGGCTCATATCACCCTCTCATAAGAGGGCAAATCTTCCCCTTCAAGGATGGGCTATAAACGCATTCGGCTCCTCCACCTCTGATTGGGTGAAGGAGCCGAATGACTCGTATGGGGAGGAAGGGACGTAGCCCTAAGACTATTCCTCTTCGTTGGTGCGGGGCACGGAGGGCGTAGCGGGCTTCGCTGCGGACTCCTGGGCTTCACGCTGACGGGCAACAGCCTCTTCGTAGCTCATAGGACGAGCAGGGCGCTCGGCAGGCTGAACTGCGGGGCGCTCGGGCTGAGCCACAGGGCGCTGCTCCTGCACGACGGAAGCCGGAGTAGTCGCTGGTGCAGGCGTGGGCTGTGGAGCTGGAGCAGGGGTAGCTGCGGGGGCTTCGGCAGGACGAGCTACGGGCAGCGCCTCCTGCTGGGGGCGCTGCTGGCGCTCCTGCTGACGGGGACGACGGTCCTCACGCTGCTGACCTTCGGCAGACTGCTGCTGGCTACGCTCGGGGCGATCATTGCGTTCTGTACGCTCTGCACGGGGCTGGCGCTCAGCGGGTGCTTCGGCAGGTGTCGTAGCTGCAGGCGCTACCTCAGAGGCAGACTGCTGAGTAGCTTCGCTATTGCGCTCGGGACGCTCCTGACGCTCGGGGCGCTGACGGCGGTTGTTGCCGTTGTTATTGCCTCCGTTGCCGTTATTGTTATTGCCACCATTACCATTGTTGTTACCGCCGTTGTTGCCATTGCCACGACCTTCGCGAGCAGGGCGCTCAGACTGGTCGTTGCTACGCTCTTGGCGATTCTGCTCACGGCGTTCGCCGCGCTCCTGGCGGTCATTACGGTCTTGACGCTCACCACGCTCTTGACGCTGCTCACCGCGGTCATTGCGTTCGTTGCGTTCGCCACGCTCCTGACGGGGCTGACGACCACCACCCTGCTGACCTTGGTTGGGCTGCTTCTCCTGAGGCTGAGCAGGAGCTGCGGGCTGGGAAGGAGCCTCCTTACTCTCCTTATTGTCGCGGTTCTTCTTGCGCTTGCTGCGAGACTTCTCGCGCTGGAGGGTCTCGTCATCGGGGCGCTGACGGAGCGAACCACTGCGCTCACGACGGATGGACTGGAGGCTCAGGTTGAGGGCCTTCACCGAGATCTGGATCTCCCAGATGCAGATACAGAGCGAGAGAGCGAGTAGGACCATACCGACACCGAAGACTATCCCTCCAATGACTTCCCACCCAATATAATAGAGGAACATAGCCACGAGCGAGACCAGCAGGCTCGACGCACCGAGCACCTGCATCCAGCGGATGAGGTCGAGACGGCGGTAGAGGTTCTCGATCTGCTTGAGGGAGGTAGGCTCACTTTCGGGGTTATTCTCATAGCGCTCCTTGAGGCTGCGCACCGTGGAGGCATAGGAGAGGAAGCGATTGGTATAAGCCAGGAGGATGAGAGAGATCGCCGAGAAAAGGAGCGATGGTGTGGTTAGATCAAAATCAGTAGGCATATGATATGAGTGATAGAGATGTAAAAAGGGAGGGATTGGGGGGATTAGAAACGCGGAGGAAGGAGGGCCGCAAGACGACGATGGAGGATCGAAGCTAAGAGATGCTTAGCGACGGTGAAGTCCACCTCGTGGCCCACTTCGCCAGCGATAGAGGCGACCTTGCCTTCCTTGAAGCCACAGGGATTGATGAGCTGGAAGGGAGCGAGGTCGGTATTGACATTGAGGGCGAAGCCGTGCATCGTGACGTAGCGGCTGCTCTTCACGCCGATAGCACAGATCTTACGCTCGCGCTGGGGATCGCCGACATCGAGCCACACGCCCGTAGCGCCATCCTTCAGCCCCGACTCGATCTTGAAGAAGGCGAGAAGCTCGATGACCGACTGCTCCAGCAGCTCGATATAAGCCTTCAGCCCGAGACCGAAGCGCTCCAGATCGAGGATGGGATAGCCGGTGATCTGCCCAGGACCGTGGTAGGTGACATCCCCCCCGCGCTCGACGGAGAAGAAGTCGTAGCCATTCTCACGGAGGAAGTCCTCGCTCATCAGCATATTCGTCGCATCGGCATGGAGGCCCATGGTGAAGACGGGATTGTGCTCACAGAAGAGGAGGAAGGACTCCGTGGGGCGGTGCTCGTGCTTAGCCTTCAGCTGGGCTTCGAAGAGCTCCTTCTGCAGCGCCCACGCATCGGCATAGGCGATACGGCCCATATCGCGGTAGCTATAGGGCTCTACATACGCTGGTAGAGGAAGGATACGAGGTCCCGCTTCGTCGACCACGATATACTCTTGGTCGTAAGCAGGCTGCAGATCTTCGGGGAGCATAGCCTCCAGCTGGGCATGCGAAGGGGCATGGTGCGAGAGGTGCGTGAGAAGGGTCAGCTTGGGGCGAACAGCCAGCTCAGGTAGAAGGCGCTCGACATCCTCCACCGACTGGTGACTGGGGTGTGGACGCTGATAGCGCAGCGCATTGATGACGAGGAGCTGTGAGCCACTGACCTTAGCCCATTCGCTGGGCTCGATGGTCTTCATATCGGTGATGTAGCTCACCTCGCCGATACGATAGCCTACGATAGGTAGCGAGCCATGCGCCAGAGAGATGGGCGTGACACGCTCACCGAAGAGCTCGAAGGAGGCATCACTCCCCTCCTCTATCGGGCAGAGGGTGAAGCGAGGCGTCCCTGGGTAGGGATGGTCACTGAAGACGTAGTGCATACGAGCACGCACCGAGTCGAGGACGCGCTGCTGCCCGTAGATGGGGATATCCTGACGCCACGCGATGGTACGCACATCATCCAGACCGAACGTGTGGTCGTAGTGCTCGTGAGTCAAGAGGATCGCATCGATACGATCGATACCGAGACGTGTGGCTTGGTAGTGGAAGTCAGGGCCACAGTCGATGAGGATACGCTTCCCACCCTCGGTGATGATGAGGGCAGAGGTGCGCAGACGACGGTCACGAGCATCCGAGCTATGGCACACAGGGCAGCCACAGCCTACCTCGGGGATACCAGTGCTGGTGCCCGTACCGAGAAGAATTACCTTCATGTAAGTAGGAGGGAGAGCTACCACGGCAAAGAGATACCTTCTCTATCGAGTGAGAGTGGGTGCGTGGTAGAGCGAGTAGTTAGGTGAATAAGCAGCGAGGTGAAGGGTGGCTATCTAAGAGATGTACCTCACCTCAGGGGTGATCTGTAGGCCAAAGCGCTCTGCGACCTGTTCCTGCACATACTCAGCCAAGCGAGCGATGTCCTGCCCCGTAGCTTCGCCATCAGCATTGACGAGGACGAGTGCCTGACGCTCATAGACGGCGGCATGTCCGAGACGATAGCCCTTGAGACCACAGCGGTCGATGAGCCAGCCTGCAGGGACCTTCACTTGTCCGTCGGGGAGGTCGTAGTGTGGCGCTTCGGGATAAGCCTCACGAAGGCGCTCAAAAGCCTCGGCCGAGATGATGGGGTTCATAAAGAAGCTACCAGCGTTGCCCAAGACCTTCGGGTCGGGGAGCTTCTCTTGGCGTATGCGGATGACCTCGTCACGTACATCACGGGCAGTAGGCGTCGCCGTGCGAGCCTCCACGCGCTGACGGAGGTCAGCATAGTCGAGCTTCAGATGGGGGTGCTTGGAGAGGCGAAGGAGGACGTGCGTGACGATGTAGTCAGCAGCCTCGGGCTCCTTGAAGAAGCTATGGCGATAGCTGTAGTTGCACTCCTCGACAGCGAAGTGACGCACCTCGCCCGTACGACGATGCACCGTATGCACCTCGCGGATGACCTCGCAGATCTCAGCGCCATAGGCACCGATATTCTGCACAGCGGCAGCACCGACTTCGCCTGGGATGAGGGAGAGGTTCTCGACGCCGTAGAGCTCGGCTTCAGCCATCTGGGCTACGAAGTCGTCCCACTTGACGCCCGAGCCGACGAGGAGGTCGACCGTATCAGCCGTCTCAGCGAGACGCTCAATGCTTTGGATCACCGAGTGTAGTACGATCCCATGAAAATTGGTGAGGAAGAGCAGGTTGCTTCCCTCACCAATAGTCATACAGCGACACTCTTGGAAGTACTCGTCACGGCTCAATAGCTGTAAATCCTCGATGCTGGCGAAGGGGATAAACCAGTCTGCCTGGGCATCGATACCGAAGGTATTGTGCTCACGTAGCGAGTAGCTCTGTAGTATCTCCATATAGATATAGGTAGCCCCGCCCCAGGGATTGGGGCGGGGGCTATAAAGTCTGATTAGTTATCGTTTTCCAGGAGCCATGCATCCTTGAAGTCAGGAGCAAAGCGAGCCTTGATAGCGTCACGGCTTGCAACAGCTTCTTCGCGCGTATCGAAGCTGGCTACGATGACACGCAGCATACCTACGTCGTTGGTAGCGAGGACGGCGCTGTAGCCAGCCTGGACCATACGATCCTTGAGGTTGCGAGCATTCGTAGGATTCTGGAAGCTACCTACGACTACGCTATAGCGCTTCAGACGGGTAGCATCTTCGCCCTGGTAAGTAGTGACACGCTCCTTGCGTACGGTCACGGGGACAGCAGGAGCAGCTGCAGGAGCTTCATACTGTACGGCTGGCGTGGTGCTCTGAGTAGCGACCTCACGCTGCTTAGCCTGCTCGTAGGCCTTACGATAAGCGCTCTTCTTCGCACCGCAGGAGCTCAGCGAAGCAACTGCCACAAGTGCCAGAGAGGCCAAGATGATCTTCTTCATAATTCTCATTCTATGATTATGGACGTGATACAATGTATTGTAGACCAATGGCTACAAAGATAACAATTTGTCAGGACTGGGTGGCGGGACGACGCAGCACATAGTGGCGCACGAGACCCCACACATAGAGGTAGTCTTCACGGGCAAAGAGGTAGACCAAGAGGAGGTAGGTCAGCCCTAATACTGTACTCCCAATAGATAAACGCCAAAAGTCGGCAAGTGATGATAATGCATAGGTATCAAGTACCCAGAGGAGGCCTCCAGCAGCTGCACTCATCAGCGCAAAGGGGAAGAGTTCAGCGAGCTGCTGACCGAGGGGATAGTCAATGAATCGACCCGAGTAATGGCTATTGATGAAGAGGAAGATCACCTGCGTGATCGCGGTACTCCACAGTAGCCCGTAGATACCGAACTGCAAGCCGATGAAGGCTGCAGCGACCCCGATGATACGTCGGATAATCTCCAGACGGAGGTGCAGATCACTGCGGCCCTTGGCCTCAAGGAGATTGATATTATAGGAGTTGATCGGGAAGAGAATCCCACAGATACAGAGGATCTGGAAGTAAGGTGCAGCCGCCATCCACTTATCCCCATAGAGGAAGTGGTAGAAGGGGTTTGAGAGCACAATCAAAGCCACCATAATGGGGCAAGAAAGCTGGAAAAGGAAGCGCATCACACGACGATAAGTAGCCCGAAGGCGCTCCTTATCATTCTGGAAGCGGACCAGGATCGGAAATACGACCTTGTTGATGGGGTCTGCAAGGATCGAAACTGGGACAAGGTACAGGGCATTAGCATTCCCATAGAGCCCGAGAGTCCCCATCGAGAAGGAGCGCCCGATGATGATCGTCATCAGGTTATTGTACAGCGTCAGAAGTAGCCCAGCCCCGACCATACGAGAGCCGTAACCAAAATGAAGCTTGAGCTTCTCCATACTGAAGATCAGCTTAGGTCGCCAAGACGAAGAGCACCAGTAGCCGATGAGGCGCACGATGGAGTTTGCCAGCCCCATACCCACCAGTGACCAGTAGCCGAAGCCGAAGTAAGCCATCACGATACCCGTCAGCCCAGACAGCACGCCCGAAGCCAGCTGGATGAGCATATCCTTGCGGAACTCCATCTGACGCCAAACCAAGATCGCCTGGATACCATACAGCGAGTTGATGACCACGCTCAGCGAGATCACACGCAGGACGGACACTAAGATGGGATTGCGGAAGTACTCTGCGATCCACGGTGCTGCGATGAAGAGGATGAGGTAGAGCAGGCTACTCATCCCGATATTGTAGTAGAAGATCGTCGAGAGGTCGGCATCATCGACACGCTCCGAGCGCGTCAGCGAGCTCCCGAAGCCAATGTCGGCAAGCTGGGCGGAGATAGCGAGGAAGATCCCCAGTACGGCGAGCGTACCGAAGTCCTCCGGCACGAGAAGGCGAGCCAAGGCGAGGTTCACCACAAAGGTGGTCACACGCCCGACGATCTGCTGGATCGTCGACCAGCCAAAGCCCGAGACGGACTTCGCCTTGAGCTCCGAGACGTCGTCAGTAAGTTGGCCTATAGCCTCCGGCTCAGGAGTGGGTATATTCTCTTCCATCTATTAATTAGGATATACTATTCTTCGGAATGGGTGGAGTCGGGGTCTTCGGGGAGAAGGGTCACCCCATAGAGTTGCTCCAGACGGGAGCGTAGCTCAGCGGCACAGCCCTGGCGCTGCTCAAGCTCAAGGAAGCAGGACTCTCTGAAGTCCTGCACGACGACGCGGGCTTCGGTCTCCTTGACTATACGCATCACGGGCCCCATCAGCTCATAGCTGAAGGTCAGGCGAAGGCGCTCGGTGAGGATACACTCACGGCGGGGCGCATCGGTGAGAGCCGCCAAGGCTGCTTCGCGATAAGCCTCGATGAGGCCACTCGTGCCGAGCTTCACGCCACCGAAGTAGCGCACGACAAGGACGATGACCTCCGTCAGCCCCAGCGAGACGAGTATACCATGAATGGGCTTACCAGCCGTCCCTGAGGGCTCGCCATCGTCATTCGCACGATAGGGCTCACCCGTAGGACCCAGACGATAAGCCCAGCACACGTGGCGAGCATCGTAGTAGCGGGCACGCACTTCGCGCACACGCTCCAGCGCCTCCTCCTCGGTCGTCACGGGATAGGCGTAGGCGAGGAACTTACTTCTCTTCTCTGAGTACTCGCCTTCGCTAGGCTCGGCGAGCGTCCAATAGCTGTCGCTGATCTCTGTCGTCGGGCTCACTTAGGCAAAGAGGTGGGAGGCATAGATGTCGAGAGCCTTGCGCGTAGCGTCAAGGCGCTCAGAGAGCTCGGGGCTCGCAGCGACCAAGGGCAGGCGCAGGCTATTGCTGTCGATGAGACGCATGAGGTAGAGCAGGGCCTTGATCCCAACGGGATTCCCCTCCTGGAAGAGCTGGGTATTGATGGCACGCATCTCCGTCTGGATCATGTCGGCCTCATTGATACGTCCCTCCATAGCCAGGTGCGTCAGGTGGGAGAAGAGGCGGGGATAGGCGTTGCCCACGACGGAGATGACGCCCACGGCTCCATTCTGGATGAAGGGTACGGTGAGCGCATCATCGCCCGAGAGGACGACGAAGTCCTCGGGTAGCTCGCACGCAGTGATCTGTGCCGCCTGCTGAGGGTAGCCCGACGCCTCCTTGATCCCGATGATATTATCGAAGTCTCGCGCCAAGCGCACAGCGGTATCGGGCGCCATATTCACCCCGACACGACCCGGCACATTGTAGAGCACCAGCGGAAGTGGGCTCGCCTCGGCCAGGTGGGCGAAGTGGCGATACATCCCCTCCTGCGAAGGCTTGTTGTAGTAGGGCACGACGGAGAGGATGCCCGAGAGACCACGGGGATCAAGCTCACGAAGGCGCTCTGCCGTCTCACGGGTATTATTGCCCCCAAGGCCGACCATCAGCGGACAGCGACCTGCGACCTGCTCGATGATGTGGTCGGTGACCCGCTGACGCTCCTCACGCGTGAGACAAGGCGACTCACCCGTCGTCCCGTGGATGACGATGAAGTCCGTAGCCCCATCACGGAGCAGATGTTCGAGGAGGCGCTCCAGACTCTTGTAGTCGACCTCTTGCGATTCGGTGAAGGGCGTGACCAGCGCCACACCCATCCCGCGGAAGGGATGCTTACTCATAGCTTATCGTTCTATGACAAATACGTAAGAGAGAAAAATTCCCTCACACAAAGTTAAGTATTTTACCTATCTATAAGTATGCAGCAGGCCCCGCACCCTTCGAGAGGGGCGGGGCCTGCGACCTTATACCTTATATATAAGGGGTAGCATTTGGAAAGGGCTTACAGCCCCAGCAGAGGCTAATAACCCTTATCACCCTGGTACTTCGTGGAGTACGCACGCAGAGGCTGATAGTTATTGCTGTAGAAGACACCTGTTATATCATTGTTCTGAACGGCAGGATTACGCCAGATCGTGAGAAGACCACCATCGATACCATTGTAACCATAGAAGCGATTTTGGATAGAGGTCTGCTGACTGACAACATTGTTAAAGATATCCTCAGCATACTTCACGACCTTAGCTGGCTGATTACCGAGTTCTATCACAGCCTTCTCCCATTGCTGATCAACGACACCCCAGTGCAGGAGCTGGATACCTCTATTCTCCGCCTTATCCTTCATTACCGAGTAGGGCTTGAGGATATCATCCTTCGTCAAGCTACTCATGACATTAGCATTGAGCAGCACACGTGACACCAGACCCGCAGTAGAATATACTGCACCATCCTGACCGTAACGGAAGGGATCCGATGCGTTACCAGTGACGGAGATAGGGGTCGTCATCATATTCCCGAAGAAGTACTTCCCGAGATAGACAGACTCGATGACGATAGGGCCGACATATACATTGTTCGCATTATCACCCTTACCTTGCTCTGCGCGTGAGAGGTAGCGTACGATGACCTGGTACTTACTGCGAGGGTGAGCACCTGGGCGAGCAGTTGCAGAGCCCTTACGGGGAGCTATATAGAGATGACGATAGCCACGGACATACTTATCGTTAGCTGTGCTAATTTCTTGATTCTTCTGGACGTAGTCGGCTGCTATAAAGCTTTCATTAGTAAACTCGGAGGTATCATCGTCCGTAGCCTTGTAGGGAAGGAGCTCCGAATAGATATGTGCACGAAGATCGTACCCCTTAGCACCCTTACCAAGGGTGATATCCTTGAAGCGGCGAGAGCTCATATCGGTCTTGAACTCCAGGGGATAAAGGAGACTCGTCAGATTGAGCCAAGCCTGGTCCATGACACGCATCGCGCCCTTAGTGGTCGTCACGTTCTTCTTGAGGACTTCGTTAACCTCAGCTGAATTAACCAGAGGCACCTGTCGGATGACCTCGCCATTAAATTGATTGGGATTATTCGTACTTGAGCCGAACTCGTAGTGCTTCCACGTATTATCCTTATAGAGGTAACCCTTATCAAGATAGCCGAGAGCCTGACGAGGCTGCGTGTAGAATTCGCAGTTCAGCGTGTAAGCCTTACCCGACTCAGGATAGAAGTAGGCACCACCGATAGGAGCGACGTTGTAGTTAGGATAGATGATATCCTTGTCGCCCTGCTTAGCATTCTTTGCATAGACGTGTATCAGCCCCGTAGCGGGATTGAGGAGGTAGCCATTATCCCCCAGAGCATTTGCAGAAGTAGGTGCAACTTTGGTAGCATCACCCTTGATTCCCCAGAAGATGATGGCCTTATCGGCGATAGCACCACCCTTCGCAACCGTATATGATGCGGAAGTAACAGTAGCCCCAGTAGTCCCAGTGAAGCCCTTATAGAAGTAGGTATAAGCCTTACCACCATCGACAGCGGTGTTGTAGGGGCTGGTATAGGAGGGTGCCTCCGTCGTCAGATCCGTAGCAGGGTCATACTGCCCCTTGACCTTGAGGAAGGTCTTCTTCGACTGGTCGTTAGGGCCGAAGTAGTTGTTCGACACTGCGGTGATCCCATCAAAGGTGACATTCTGATCCATATTGTTTCGGAAGGTCACCAGGAGGAGCGAGCCCTGAGGCTTGAGCTTGTCGAGCTCGGTAGAGGCGGAAACGAGCTTGTTATTCTCTACCTTCAGCTCCGTACCCGTAGAGACATAGAGGACGGGGATATTGACAGGCGTAGAAGCGAGCGAGGAAAGGTTGACTTCCTTCATGACGGGATCAACCGTGAAGCGCTCATTCGCTTCATCATAGCTGGAGCCACCCGTGTAGATGGTGACCTTAGCGTTCTGGCCCTTACCCATCTCTGTCAGGATCTCCTGGGGGACGTTGATATTGCGATTATTATCACCAAGACCATGCTTGTAGCGCTTGATGCTCTCGTCGTAGCTCATCTTCGTGACTACGTTAGCCATCTTAGTGCCACACTCGAAGTGCATGACGACATCGATCGTCGGGTTATTCTCGATGAACTTTTCACGGAGCAACGAGAGGATCTTCTGCTGCTTGCCTGCTATGGGTTCGAGGTTATCATCCAGCTCTTCCTTGGCACCCTCCTTTACAGTGACGGGCGTCTGAGGGGTGGTAAAGGCACGGCCTTCCTGAGCCTTAGCTTCTGGCTCGTTGAATTCGGCCACAGCGACATCCATGTCGAGGGCGATGCTGACAAGAGGACCGCCAGCGACGGATTGCTCCTTCTTCGTATTACCCTGAGGCTCATCCTTGGCACACGAGCCGAGGAGCAGAAGGCCGCAGAGGAGCGAGGTAACAGTGAGTAAATTTAGCTTCATTGATTTGCAGATTAAGTAAATCTAATACAGCGGATTTGAGTAGAATAGCTTAGAGAGCTTCACCTTCTTCGAAGTCTTCGAAGCCGGCATCACCAGAGAACTGGATACAGATGTTGAGAGGAGCTGCGGACAGCTGGAAGGCATCAGCCACGGGGGCTTCGTAGGGGAGCTTGTTGTTTACGTTCATACGTTAGTCTTATGAATAATGTGTGAGAAGGACCCGCCTCGCCTGCACCTTGCTGAGCAGATAAGTAGAGAGCTCGCACGGAGTACAGCGACATTATATAGTATACAAAGTCGAGGCGTAGTCCTAAGGGAAAATTCGCACAAAGATAATTAAAATATTTAAATATTCAGTAACAGAAGCGGGTTATATGTGCGAAGAAGTAAAGAGGTACGTTGCGTCTCTCCGAGTGGCCTTCCCCTGAAGATCGGAGGAGCTACCTGCGGGCGATGGCACGATGCCCCTATACACCGCTATCGGAGTGAGCGTACAAGGGCGGGAAAGTAACCAGTACCGGCTCGCGTGGCGACCTATATGGGTCACTGCGTCAACCTATATTGAGACTGTTGCGGCAGAGTCCAGTCCTCTATTTATTGTGCTAAGGCATCGCGCATCCAGCTCCCCGATATGCCTCTCCGAAGTGATACGCTTTTCCCTTCGCCTTATCGCGCGTATTCCTCTTATTCAGCGGAGGGAAAAGTGTCCTTC
>ERZ773027.1697-NODE-1697-length-11418-cov-3.091349_pt1 | contig 11418 bp, 10 predicted proteins | sample MGYA00511032_ERZ773027 | MGnify/ENA primary metagenome ERZ773027 (study PRJEB29015, sample SAMEA2738138) | human oral metagenome | biome: human oral; feature: human-associated habitat; material: saliva | place: China | collected 2190 ... | reverse complement strand
TCGACCCGCGCAAATACTTGAGCAAAACCGTCGAAGCCATGAAACAAATCTGTCTCGACCGCTACCTCGCATTCGGTTGCGAAGGTCAGGCAGGCAAAATCAAACCCGTTTCCCTTGAAAAAATGGCAACCCGCTACGCCAAAGGCGAGTTGAACCAAATCATCAAATAAACAACGGGCAACCAAACGGGCGGCAATCCAAGCCGCCCGTTTTGTTTTGAGGGGTATGGGTAAGTTCAACCCCACACGGCGTTGCACTGCCATCCTGATTCAAACTTAATCCGCCAGCTTTCCAAACCAGACAAAAGGTCGTCTGAAAACGGCTTCAGGTTCAACACAACCTGCGGCGTTTGTTTTCAGACGACCTTTTTTTGCCGAAGAAGCAAACTTTTTCTATTCCCTGACTAGCGTGCGATTCGATGACGGGTTGCGATTATTTGTCGTCAAGTCCTAAAGGGTGATCTGCCAAAGCCGTCATTCCCGTGCAGGCAGGAATCTGGAAATGTAAAGTTGCAGCCACCTTGAAATATTTTCGAAATGCCGGGTCCCGGATTCCTGCCTTCGCGGAGCTGGCAACAGGCAAAATAGCCCGTTTTTGTTTTAACTAATGTTTGTTCCCTTCGCCGCAATACTCGTTCTGAACGACGGTTTGAACCTGAAAAACAAAACCCTGCGCATGAAAGGCAGGGTTCGGGGGTTATCGGCAAATCTACACCTTGCTTTTGAGGATTTTGCGGATGGAGGAAAGCTGGCGGCGGCTGACGGGCAGGGGCTTGGGGATATCCAATATCTGCGCGCCCCAGGCAGAATCGCTGTCGTCATCGTCGTCCAGCCGTATCAGGTAGTCTAAGGTGTGGCGGAAGGCGAGGGCGTTGCGGTGGAGGCGGATGATTTTTTCGCCCAACAATTCTTCCCAATAGACCAGGGTTTTGGGCAGTTCGTAGCTTTGTCTGTCGCCGGTAACCAAATAGACGGTTTTGTGTTCCGCCATCAGATAACGCGCCTGCTGCCACGGGATTTCGATCATGCGGTCGCGGCTGAAGACTTGGAAATGGGTAAAGTCGTCGGCTTTTTCGCGGTATTTTTCGCTAACCCGGTCCAATGCCGCTTGTAGGCGGGTTGAGCGGATGGGTTTGAGCAGATAGTCGGCTGCCGCCAGTTCGAAGGCGCGCAAGGCGTGTTCTTCGTAGGCGGTGGTGAAGATGATTTCAGGTTGGCGTTTGGCGACGCGTTTGATGCGTTCGACCAGCTCGAGTCCGGTAATTTCGGGCAGCCCGATGTCGGCAAATACGATATCGACTTCGTGCATACTCAACCAGTCCAAAGCGGGTTGTGCGTGGTGGAATACGTTGAGAATCACGACGTTGCACTCTTCCAGCAAGATACGCAGGCGTTCTGCGGCGAGCACTTCGTCTTCAACAATAATGACACTTAACATAATGATTTACTTTTGTTATTTTTAAGTTTTTGACAGTCGGGTGAAAAGTCGGCACGGATAGCCGTCTTCCCGTTATGTATTTGGTTACGGCGATTATAGTAAATATGAAGTATTAATGTGCGGGTTATGTAAAAAATAATTACGTTTGAATAATATCTCGAGTAATTTGTTGCAATCTCGCCAATCTACTCCGTAACTATATCATGTATTGGTATTTTATGCGGCTGCCAGTGTTCTATCGCCCAAGATAAAAGCGCCTGCGGGCGGGAAACTTCGGGTGCGGGCGGAAGGTTGAGGTATTGCAGGACTTGGCGGAGTAATTGTTCTTTATGGTTTTCGTCCAAGGCGGGGGCAAGCGTCTGCTTCGACCATTTCTGCCCGTGTTTGTTGACCAAAAGCGGGAGGTGGGCGTAATGCGGTGTAGCGAAGCCGAGGCTGCGTTGCAGGTAGATTTGGCGCGGGGTGGAAACGAGCAGGTCTTGCCCGCGTACGATGTGTGTAATGCCTTGGTCGGCATCGTCGGCAACGACGGCAAGCTGGTACGCCCAAAATCCGTCGGCGCGCAAGAGGACGAAGTCGCCGATGTCGCGGGCGAGGTTTTGGGCGTAATGTCCGACGATACCGTCGTCAAATCCGATGGTTTCGTCGTTGACGCGGATGCGCCATGCGGGTGGTTTGTCGGTGTGGGGGCGGTCTTCGGGACGGCGGCAGCGTCCGTTGTAAACGAATCCGTCGGCACCTTGGGCGGCGGCCGCCTGCCAGTCTTTGCGGCTGCAATAACAGGGATAGAGTAGGCCTTTTTCTTTCAGACGACCCAAGGCGTCCCTGTACAGGGAATGGCGGCGGCTCTGCCAAACGACTTCGCCGTCCCATTCGAAACCGAAGGCTTCAAGCGTGTGCAGGATATGCGCGGCGGCACCGGGCATTTCGCGCGGCGGGTCGAGGTCTTCCATACGGACCAGCCATTTGCCCCGGTTTGCGCGCGCATCGGCGTAGGATGCAAGCGCGGTCAGCAGCGAGCCGATGTGGAGCAGGCCGGTGGGGCTGGGGGCGAAGCGTCCGATATAGTCGGTTGGTAGGGGGACCGTCATGGTTTTGGGATTGGAGCGGGTTGTTGGAAATCGGTTTGGGCGGGACTTGCCGTGTCCGTTTTAACTGCGTTGCGGCAGGGTGTTCAGACGACCTTTGGGGATAGGTCGTCTGAAAACGGGCAAACTATACCAAGCAACTGCTTCTGCGGGCAATGTTATAATGCCGTTTCAACACATTACGGACAGATTCCATGCTCATCGATACTTCACGTCCCATTCTTGCCGTCGATACCGGTACGTCTTTTCTCTCACTCGCTTTGCGTGCGGACGGCGAGGTGCGCCTGTATCATGAAAACGTCGGTACGCGCCAGTCAGAACTCATCCTGCCGCAGATTCGCGTGTTGTTCGAACAGGCGGACATAGGCGCGTCGGATTTGGGCGGCATCGTTTATGCGCAAGGACCGGGCGCGTTCACCGGATTGCGTATCGGGGCGGGTGTCGTGCAGGGTTTGGCAACCCCTTTCGACACGCCTGTTGTCGGCGTGCCGAGTTTGGATGCGGCGGCTTATCTGGTTCCCGACTGCCCTTGCGTATTGGCGGCGACCGATGCGCGTATGGGCGAAGTGTTTTATGCGTGGTTTGACACGCAATCCCATATGCGTTTGGGCGATTATCATGTCGGCAAGGCTTCGGAAATCGTTTTGCCGAAAGGACAAACCTTCGGAGCGGGTGTGGGCAACGCCTTTGCCTTGGCTGACAAACCGCCTTTCGACGGCATACCGTCCATGCCGACTGCCGCCGATTTTCTCGAGCTGGCACTGAGCGGGCGTTATCCTGCGGCAGACGCCGCACATGCCGAATTGTTATACGTCCGCGACAAGATCGCCCTGACGGCAAAAGAGCAGGCGGAAAGGAAGGCGAAACCATGAACATCCGTCGGGCAAACTCTGATGACTGTGCCGCCCTGACCGCAATCGATGCGGCGGGCAATCCCTCGCCTTGGTCGGAGCGGCAGTTTCTCGAAGCGGTAGAAAATCCTGCCGATACCGTTTGCGTCTGCGAACGCGGAGGCGAAATCTGCGGTTTTGCCGTCTGGCGCGAAATCTGCGGCGAGTCCGAGTTGCACCTGATTGCCGCCGCCCCGGCGTGCCGCCGACAAGGCATCGCCTCAAAACTTTTGGCATATTGGTTTCAGACGGCCTCAAGCCAAGGCGTATCTCGCCTGTTGTTGGAAGTTCGCGCAGGCAATGCCGCCGCCATCGGCCTCTACCGCAAATACGGTTTTATCGAAACAGGCCTGCGGAAAAATTATTATCCCCTGCCCGAGGGCGGATATGAAGACGCAATTTTGATGGAAAAACCATGTTAAGCAGCCGTTACCTCCATTTGCACGAAGCCTTGGGACTGGGGCCGATGTGGCTCAAGCGCGGGGCAAAAACCATTCCCGCTGCTTTGACCGCTCCCAAAACCGGTATGCCCAAACCCGCGGCAGCGTCGGTTCAGACGACCATCCCCCGTCAGGAACGCACCCTGTCGGCAGGGGCGCATCAGGCGCGTCTGTCGGCAATGGCAGCCGTACACGGCGGAAACCAACAGGACGTACCCGAGCGCGAAATGCCATCCCCGCAAACCGCGGCTGTCGAAGCAGCCCGTCAGTCCGAGGCAAAACCCAAGCAGGAAACGCCTGCGGACAAACAAACCCGCAGCATCCAAAACACGGCAGATTTGCCTGCCGCTCCGCACCATTCAGACGACCTCCTGCGCCTGTCCGCCACAGTCAAAACTGCGCACCTGATGGTGGTCAGCATCTGCCCTTCGACCGAAGACACGCTGCACGGCGAATTGTTCCACGGCGAAACCGGCGTCCTGCTGGACAATATGCTCGCCGCCATCCGACTCAGCCCGCAGCAGGCGCACAAAACCAGTTGGGTGAAAGCCGCTCCCGTGTTCAGCCCACATCCCTCGGAAGCGCAAATCCACGCCGAATTGCCTGCACTGAAGCATGAATTGGAATCGTCCCAAGCCCGTGCGGTATTGTTTTTAGGTCAGGTTTTCGAACAGAAAGAAATGATGGCGGTCATGGACGAATTGTGCGGCGGCATACCGTATTTCACCATCCCGCACCCCGCCCGCCTGCTGCGCCAACCACGCCTGAAGGCATATGCCTGGCAGGTACTGAAGAAAGCGGCGGCTGTGTTGTAGGGTTGATTGGAACAAAGGTCGTCTGAAACTTGGGAATAGGGTTTCAGACGACCTTTTTGCATTTTTTCAGCGGAGACGCTTTGCGGACGATACACGCGCTGAGATGATGGTAAAGATTACATTCCGTCATTCCCGCGCAGGCGGGAATCCACTGGAAGCCCTATGCAACAGGTGTTTGCAAAACAGCAACCGTAGCGTGGGCTTTGCCCACGGGTTGTTTTTTGGAAAGCAAAGGTCGTCTGAAAGCCTGCGTACAGGTTTCAGACGACCTTTCATATTTTCGTGGGCATAGCCCACGCTACAATTTGCCTGTGGATTGGATTTCCGACGCACTGGGTCATCTGAAAACCCAAAACTTACAACCTGCCCTTACGAGCGGTAGTCTGCGTTGATGGAGACGTAGTCGTGCGACAGGTCGCAAGTGTAGACGGTGGCGGAGGCTTGTCCGCGGTGGAGTTTGATGCGGACGGTGATTTCGTCTTTTGCCATCACTGCCTGCCCTTGTTCTTCGGTGTAGCTTGCGGCGCGGCCGCCGTTTTCGGCAACCAATACGTCGTCCAGATACATTTCGAGGATGTCGGCGTCCAAATCGGCGATGCCGGCGTAGCCGATGGCGGCGAGCAGTCTGCCGAGGTTGGGGTCGGAGGCGAAGAAGGCGGTTTTAACGAGGGGCGAGTGGGCGACGGCGTAGGCGACTTGGCGGGCTTCGTCGCGGGTTTTGGCGTTTTCGACGCGGACGGTGATGAATTTGGTCGCGCCTTCGCCGTCGCGGACGATGGCTTGGGCGAGTTCGAGAGCGAGGCTGCCGAGCAGGTCTTTGAGCTGTTTGTAGCGCGGGTCGGCGATGTTGTCGATTTCGCTTTGGCTGTTTTTGCCGGTGGCGATGATGACGAAGCTGTCGTTGGTGCTGGTGTCGCCGTCAACGGTGATGGTGTTGAAGGTTTCGTCGGCGATTTCTTGGGTCATCAGTTGGAGGATGGGTTGGGAAACTTTGGCATCGGTGGCGATGAAGGAGAGCATGGTCGCCATGTTGGGATGGATCATGCCGGAGCCTTTGGCGATGCCGGTGGCGCGGACGGTGTGTTTTTCGCCGACGCTGCCTTCGCGCGAGGCGGATTTGGGCACGGTGTCGGTGGTCATGATGGCGCGTGCGGCATCCGCCCAGTCGGCGGGCTGCATTTTGGGCAGGGCGGCGACGATTTTGCCGACGGGCAGGGGCTCGAGGATGACGCCTGTGGAGAAGGGAAGGACTTGGGAGGGTTTGCAGCCGGTTTGTTCGGCGGTGGCGGCGCAGGTTTCGATGGCGTCGATTCTGCCTTGCGCGCCTGTGCCGGCGTTGGCGTTGCCGGTGTTGATGATGATGGCGCGTACGCCGTCTTCGTCGAAGAGGTGTGATTTGGCGATGTGGACGGTGGCGGCGCAGAAGCGGTTGGTAGTAAAGACGGCACCGACGGTGTTGCCGCCGGAAAGTACCATCAGGGTGAGGTCGGCGCGGTCAGTTTGTTTGATGCCTGCGCGGGCGGTGAAGAGTTGGATGCCGTCGATGTTCAGTAGTTGGTCTGCGGTTTTTTCTGTAAGGTTGACTGCCATTTTGCTGCTCCTTTGTTTGGGGTTGTTTTTGATTTGGTTTTCAGACGACCTTTTGGTTCATCGGGGTCGTCTGAAAAGTGTTCAGAATCCTAATACGGGGATGATAATCGGGGCGATGGCGGCGGTCAGTACACCGTTGAGGGTTAGCCCCAGCCCTGCGTATGCCGCCATGCGCCGGCTGCGTTCGAGCGAGGCGGCGATGCCCATGGCGTGTGAGGCGGTGCCGAGCGACATGCCGACCGACGAGGGCATGACGACGGTGTTTTTAAGTACGGTATAACCGGCTATCTGCCCGACCAGCCCGGCGACAATGACGGTGGCGGCGGTGATGGCGGGGATTCCGCCTATGGTGCGGGTGATTTCGATGGCTATGGGGTTGGTCACGGATTTGGCGGCGAGCGAGAGGACGACTTCGCGATCCGCACCCAGCCATTTGGCGAAATACATACCCGTGATGATGCCGGTAACGCTGCCGGCGAGCTGTGAGACGATGACGGGCAGCCACTGGCTGAAGATTTTTTGACGGTTTTGATAGAGCGGGACGGCGAGCGCGACGACGGCGGGCTTGAGCCAGAAGTCGATAAACTGCGCGGCATCGACAATCGCCGTGCGCAGTTCCGCACAGCGATAGCATTAATCATCGACGGTAAGGAGTATCTCTTCGAGGGCATTGTCAAAGGAGAGATTTCCACGGAGAAACGTGGGGACAAAGGTTTTGGATATGACCCTGTGTTCATACCCGAAGACTACAACAAGACCTTTGCCGAACTTGGTGTGGAGAAGAAGAATGCCATCTCACACAGAGCACGTGCGGTGAAGAAACTGTCAGAGTTTCTGAAGAAAAGAACTGAACGGTAAGACAGAAAAAGCAGATTACGACAATGAAGAAACTATTAATTTCATTCATATTGCTGTTGTCGCACCTTGCGTTAAGTGCGGCAGTGATAGGCGAGTGGAGGGTTCATCCCGCCTTTGGCAATGCGACGGAGGCAGAGACGGCTGGCAACAAGACGTATGTGCTTGACTCCGGGTCGCTCTATTGCTACAACGCCAATGACCAGAGCGTGACGGTGTTCGACAAGGCAAAGACCCTCTCTGACTGTGACATAAAGCACATAGCATGGTGTCAGGCAGCGCGACGGCTCGTCATTGCATATGCCAATCAGAACATCGACCTGCTTGAGGAAAACGGAAACGTGATCAACATCTCCGACTATTACTCAAAGGTGATGACCGTGGACAAGACAATCAACGGAATCAATGTTGTAGGACGATATGCTTATCTCAGCACTGCTTTTGGCGTGATCAGGATAAACGTCGCCGAGGCATTGATCAGCGACACATACAACATCGGTATCTCGGTTGACTGGACTCATGTCGACAACCGGCGAATATATGCCGAGTCGAAGCAGTCAGGACAGTATTCGGCGCTGCTGACAAGCAATCTTATCGACAGGAGCAGTTGGAGTTGGACGGCAGACTACACGGCAGAAAACAAGCAGATAACTGCTGAACAGAAAGTAATCATCGACAAATACCGTCCTGAGGGTCCCGAACTGAATCAGTTTGGCTATATGCGAATGTATAACGGCAAACTATATACCGTCGCGGGCTACTCCTCGCCGGCACGCAAGGCATACATACAGATAAAGGAGAAAGACAAATGGACTGTAATAAGCAATGACATCGGCTATATATCGCAGAGGTCATACGTCAATCCTTATATGATAGAAATCGACCCTAAGGACGAGAGTCATTGGTTCGTGCCTGCAAGAACAGGACTGTACGAATACAAGAACAACAAGGTCATTAATGACTACTATTGGGGCAACTCTCCTCTTCAGCTTGCAGCCACAGTGAAGCCTGACAGCCCTTACAAAGCTGACTACACACTTGCAACCTCGGCACTTTTTGACAATGAAGGCGCTGTGTGGGTATTCAACGGTATAGCGCCAGCCCCAAAGATATATAAACTCGATAAGGACGGTAAGTGGGATTCGTTCTCACATCCGGAGATGAAAAACACTGCAGACTACTCCTGGGAGCGTCAGGTGAGTGCTTTCTTCGACTCTCGCGGTGAGATATGGTTTGTCAATAACGACTGGCGCACACCCGTATTGGCACGCTATGACATAAAGACCGACCGGTTGAAGGCGTACAAGAGCCTTGTCAATCAGGACGGCATGGGAGTGAACTTCATGTATGTGCGCTGCTGCGTAGAGGACAGATACGGCAATATATGGTTCGGCACGAATATCGGACCTTTTGAATATCTCGCCACCGACGTTACTTCCGACACGGAAGTGTTTCAGCAGATAAAAGTTCCGCGCAACGACGGTACCAACCTCGCCGACTATCTTCTTTCGGGCATCGACATCACCTGCATCGCCATCGACGCCGCTAACCGCAAATGGTTCGGCACGAACGACAATGGAATATATCTCATCGACTATGACAATACTACACAGATACATCATTTCACAGCATCAAACAGTCCTCTGCTGTCGAACAATATAGAGAGCATAGCCATTGACGATACCACCGGTGAAGTGTATATCGCCACCGACAAAGGTCTTTGCTCTTACGCCAGCGATGCTTCTGGCTATGCAGAAAGACTTGTGAAAGACAATATCTATGCCTATCCGAACCCCGTTACGCCCGACTATACCGGACTGATAACCATTGTCGGACTGACCTATCGTTCGGAGGTAAAGATTGTGACGTCAAGCGGACAGATTGTTGCTGAAGGCACGTCGAACGGCGGAACATTCACATGGGATGGCTGCGACATCAATGGCAAGCGCGTGGCATCGGGAGTATATATGGTCATGGTTGCCACGGAGGAGGGGAAGAAGGGTATCGTGACAAAGGTTGCAATAGTGAGATGATTAAATGCCGGAGATACTTAACGATAGAATAATAAATGAGATGAGAAAAGGCAACTGTTTCGATTTTCTCAGATATGTCTTTGCCTTCTCGCTCATCATAGCACATTTCTGCACGCTGACCGGCAATGAGCAGTTCTGATTCATTACGGGCAGTATGCGCGTTAAGGCGTTCTTCACTATCACAGGATTCCTCGTGACCTATAGTTTCCTGCGACGCGACTGCCGGATGAAATCCTACGCCCGTAAGCGTTTTGTCAGGATTGTTCCGGCTTATGTGGCGTGCATTCTCTTCTGTCTGACGTTGGGATGGACTGTCACAACGCTCGACACAGGCGAGTTCTTCGCATCCATGCAGACATGGAAATACACCGTTGCGAATATCTTCATGCTCAACTGGCTCGAGCCGGAACTGCCACAGACATTCCAAAGCAATTACGTTCCGCAGATGAACGGCTCGCTGTGGTCGATGAAACAGGAGATGATATTCTATGCCCTTGTCCCGCTTATGATAATTCTGATGCGACGCACAGGCAAGCGTGCGCAGACCTTTCCTATCATTGCGTTGGGCTTGCTGCTGTATGCTGTTGTGCCTTTGCAGACACAGTATTTCATGTATTTCTTCTCGGGAATGTTCTTACTGCTCTTCTTCGACTGTGTCAGTCAGCACTACAAGGTGATTCTTCCTTTGTCTGTCGTTGCCGAAACGTTCGTTTATGTTGTTGAAGTGCCTTATATAACGGCGTTCTGCTATGCTATCGAACCGCTGACATTTTCTGCCATCATCATAGGCATTGCCTACAACTGCAAGCCGTTGAACTTCCTTAGGAAATACGATAATGTGACTTATGGGCTCTATCTCTATCACTTCCCCGTCATCCAACTGTTGATACTCTGCGGCGTAGAGGAGTTGAATATCTATCTCTGCTTTGTTCTTGCACTGATAATAACAGGTATATTGGCTTGTCTGTCGTGGTTTATGATAGAGAAGCCGTTGATGAGCCGTTATAAGTAGGAAAGCGATGTAAGTCTGCCATCGTAACAATAACCTCGACTACGGTCTGATGACAGATGTGTGATAATCTCTGTCTGCGCTGTCGTGCATACGTTACAGTTCCCATACGGTGCCGTCGGGAGTGTCCTTGATGATGAATCCCGCCTCGTTCAGAGCATCGCGAATCTGGTCTGTTGTAGCCCAGTCCTTTGCCTCACGAGCTTTTGCACGCATATCGAGAACCATGTCGACAACCTTTCCGAACGACTCCTCGCGCGATGCGTCGCCAGCCTGAGTGGCATTGCTCAGACCGAGAATGTCCTCTGTGAAAAGGTGCATCGTCTGCGAGAGTTTCTCTAAATCGTCGGCAGATATCTTCGCTTTGCGGTCGACGAGCAGGTTTACTTGGTGGCATGCCTCGAAGAGTAGTGAGATGACGATAGGCGTCATCATGTCGTCGTTCATAGCTTCATAGAGTTGCTGTGGCAGTGTCTCGACAAACTTTGCTGTCTCCGGCGTAGAACCTTTGGCTGGTTGTATACGCTTCAAGTCCTTCAGCCCGGTCATGAGACGGTTGAATCCCTTCTCTGCTGCCTCGAGAGCCTCGCTTGAGAAGTCCACCGTGCCGCGGTAGTGGGCAGAGAGAATGAAGAAACGTATGGTCATTGGCGAGAACGCCTTTGTCAGCAGTGGATGGTCGCCGGTGAAGAATTGGTCGAGCGTGATGAAGTTATTGTACGACTTGCCCATCTTCTGTCCGTTGATGGTAATCATGTTGTTGTGCATCCAGTAGTGCACGGCTTTATGTCCCATCGAAGCCTGTGCCTGTGCTATCTCACACTCGTGGTGAGGGAAAATGAGGTCCATGCCGCCACCGTGTATATCGAACTCATCGCCGAGATACTTGCGTCCCATCGCGGTACACTCGCAGTGCCAGCCCGGGAATCCATCCGACCAAGGTGAAGGCCAGCGCATGATATGCTCAGGCTGCGCTTTTTTCCAGAGGGCAAAGTCGGCTTGGTTCTTCTTCTCGCCAATGCCGGCAAGGCTCTCGCGCGAGGCATCCTTTATATTCTCCAGCGTACGACCGGAGAGGATTCCGTATTTGAAATCGTTGTTGTATTTCTCTATGTCGAAATATATCGAACCGTTTGCCTCGTATGCATAGCCGTTGTCGAGAATCTGCTTTACGAGCTGTTGCTGCTCGATGATATGCCCTGTGGCGTGAGGCTCGATAGAAGGAGGAAGGACATTGAGCTTGTCCATGGCAGAGTTGAAG